>Ga0209343_10000126_pt1 | contig 95508 bp, 98 predicted proteins | sample RifCSPlowO2_02_FD_184026 | JGI IMG/M metagenome (GOLD analysis project Ga0209343, IMG submission 184026) | Groundwater microbial communities from Rifle, Colorado - Rifle CSP2_plank lowO2_0.2 (SPAdes) (version 2) | ecosystem: Environmental > Aquatic > Deep subsurface > Groundwater | place...
TCCCACGAGCTAAGTTTGGTTCTGCTCGCTCCAATAAACAGTTTTTTGCCATACATTGGTCTAGTCGCATACCCTCCGCTTATACTATTAGCTTTCTAGTTCAGAATATTTACTTTTCAGCTGTGCCTGTTTTGAGAGAAATTTTATATTAGGCGATATCTCTTCGCTGGCTATACTATAGTGTTTATATAGTTTTTCCAGTGAGCTGTCCACTTTTGTCGTCAATGTTGCACTCAAAGATTCTATCTGCTCTTTTATACTATCTACTTCATTCTCTTTGGTATCTTTAAAATCTTTTACAATCATACTAAGTTGAGATTGTGATTTTACATATTCAGACTTGATGATTTCTATATCCCTTATCAAATCTTTCATAGTTGCATAGACATCGTGCAAACCGCTGTTTTTGCTTTCTATTTCATTCATTTTTTTAGATGAAAGAATCATCTGTTTCATTATTAACTCACTCTGCTCTTTTACACCGCTTAATCTATTTTCACTCTCATAAAGAGATATTCCTAAACCCTCTGTATGTGATTTTAAAGAAAACATCTCTTTTTCAAATGGCTTTGTTACATCAGATAACTCTTCAATTGTATGCCTTATAATAGTTTTTGCGATAGTCTGGGAAATATTGCTGATTGTTTGCAAGTTCTCTTTTAACTCTTCAATTTCCACTGCAATATCACCCCTGCTCTCAACTGCTTTCGTTAGTGTGGCTTTGACTTTGTTGAAATGGTCTTGTTCAGCTACTCTAAGCATATCTATATGTTTATGAACAATATTATCCAAAGATGGAAGTTGAACCTCGGTAAAATTCTCAAATGACTTTACAACATAATCATGCCACTTGTCCACCTCCTCGAATTTTTCTAAAAATCTGTTTTGATTTACTAAAATTGCATCCAATACCTTTATATCGTGTCTAAATCTCTCTCTTGTCTCTTCTTGAACCCGTCTGTCCTCATTCTGATTTAAAATCATCTTTTTTTCCAACTCAGCACTAAACTCTTTTAGCTGTGTTAGCTGCTCTATCAACTCTTTTGTAAATTCGTGTTGAATTTTTGATTGGTCTGATTGTTGGGTTTGATGTAAAATATTCATTATTACATAAAGAATGAGTGCAACCAAGATAGGAAACAGACTCTCTTTTAAAATAAGAAGCGTATCTGCCGTCTCGGGATGTGTTATAAAGTGAACAGTGCCGCTGATTGCACCGATTCCCATCATCAAGGGTGCATAGTTTATCTTGTTTGGCTGTTTTAGTATTGATATCTGTCTCAAAAAAAGTAACGCCATAAATGCAAAAGCTAATAGTAAATCGCCATCAAACATCATCTATCCTTGAAGTGGAGTTAAAACATTTTATCATAAAATTTTACAAAACTATATCTAATACCTCTTGTGGTTTTTTTACAACTATTTTAGCGCTGCTCTGTGGACTAAATCCCCAAGTAACAAATATAGACTCAATTCCGGCACTCGCGGCACTTAATATATCTTTTGAATTGTCCCCAACCATCCACGCTTTATGGTTTTTTTCATCAAAACTGTAATAATTCAGTATATTGTTTAACATCTCAGGTGACGGTTTTGAGTGATTAACCAAATCTGCCCCGATAATCATATCAAATAGATTTTTAACTCTTAGGTGTTCCAACATTCTCAGCGCAAACTGTGTAGGGGCATTCGTAGCAACAGATATTTTTATATGCGAAGCGACTAAGTTCCTAAGCATCTCCTCTACACCCTCGTAAAGATAGACATTTTTTACACACTGAAGCTCATAATGGCTCTCAAAAAGCTCTCTATCCGCTGGGTGATAAATCTCTGTTTCGTAAAAGAGCTGTGAGAGGTTTCTTACCTCCATATTTATAGCTTCAACTATAAACTCTTCACTAAGCGGAGCAAGATTGTGGTGAGCTTCTCTAACATGATTTACAGATATTGTAATATCTTTTTTTGAGTCTAAAAGAGTGCCATCCATATCAAAGATAACAATTTTCATATTCTTCTTTATCTCATTTTTGCATATATTTCAGCCAATGCTTCAACAAAAAGTTCACTGTCATTTGGGCATCTGCAAACTCTATAATCTTCAAAACCCAACTCACGAGCAATCTCGCGGTACTCAATTTCAAGTTCAAAATCTGTCTCAGAGTTGTCAATAGTAAAGGCTATTGGGAAAATAACAACGCTTCTGCTCTTAATCTCTCCCAATTTTTCCTCTAACGATGGTTTGAGCCACTCCATAGGTCCGACTTTGGACTGATATGCCAAATGAGCTTCGTTAAAATTCATTCCTTCGTCTTTTAACATCTGCTTTAAAATTTCAACATGTTTTTGTACATGCCGCTCATAAATATCACCTGCATCTACTATCTTTTGAGGTAAACCGTGAGCTGAAAAGATTATGTCAAAATTTTTGCACTCATCGGCGTCAACTCTCTCTTTTATTCTTTCAATGATAGCTTTGTTGTAGTTGATATTTTGGAAAAAATGCTTTATCTCAATCAAAATAGCGTCGCCGCCTCTTAAGTGGTACTGCTCTTCAAAATCTTCCAGCGATGACTTTGTCGTGGTTGTGGAAAACTGCGGATATAGCGGAATCAGATAGATTCTTTCTATATTTTCTTTGTTTAGTCTCTCTATAACTTCAGCGGCAAAAGGCGGAGTGTAACGCATGGCAAAATCAACTACGACACCCTCTCTAACCCTGTTTTTAAGCTTTTTAACAAGATTTTTTGTATGCCCTACTAGAGGTGATTTTCCGCCAATGCGTCTGTATATCTCTTGAGCTTTTTCAGTTCTTGTAAAAGTTATCATTTTGGCAATAAAACTTCTTAAAAGCGAACTTTTAACTGTTATGATATTTTTATCATTGAACATGTTTGTTAAAAAAACTTCAACCTCTTCCAAGTTATTTGGACCGCCCATATTTAGTAAAACAATTGCCTCTTTTTTCATTTAATAAACCTCTCTTCTATGAGCTATTCTCACTAGAGTAATAACTAAAATGCTGTTTTCCTTAAGATAAACAATTCTATAATCACCGGCGCGTTTACGAAATTTTCCTTTATGTTTGCCTTTTAGTGCTTTATCACCGGTAAATATTCCGTTTTGCAAATCAACCATTTTTTTTGCAAGCTGCTCCTGAATATTTTTTTCAAGCACTAAGAATTCTTTTTGGGCTCCCTTGTTAAAAGCAACTTTATACATCTATTCCAGCTTGTTTAAATACTTCCTCAAGCGATATAAGTTTTTCTTTTCCGCTTTTTATATCATCAATTCTTTTATCGCTTATCATCTCATCAAGAGTATCAAAGTAGCTGCTTATTGCTTTTTCTATCAGGTATGTTCTTGTTCTGTCAAGCTCACTCGCACAAGCATCAAGCTCTGCAAGAAGCGCTTCGTCAAGTCTTATGTTTATTGCTTTTTTCATATTGTATCCATTTGTGTATATTTGTAGATACATTGTACCACAAATACTATTTTATTTTTCTTTAACCCTTAAGCTTATCTCATATACTATTCTCTGTAATGGTAACATATCTTCATAGATTTTATAGAGCGTATCTATGAGCAACTCCCCATTTTCAATGAGTTTAGGCTCCAAAATTTTGTAAGTTGCCATCCCTTTGTAGAGGCTCAAATCTACACTCGGCATATCTGCGCTGAAACCTCTTGGATATTTTTTATACCCTTTTTCTATGGTTTTATACCCCTTGGCGTTTAAGCGCTCTAAAACATTAGAGAGTTTCTCTCTGCGGCTAGCTTCTTTTATATATTCTCTATAAGCATCCAGCATAGGCTTTTCAAACCACCTTACTCCGGCAGAGACGAAAAGTTCATCGGGTGAGAAGTGAAGATAAAAAGAGGAGTTTTGCAGCCTGCTTCCGCTGTTTCCTTGAGTAAAAATAATGCCGATTTTTGATTTTATGGGTTCTTTGTTTGCGCCCATTCTACGGATGTCTCTGTAGATTTTAAAGAGTGATTTGTTGATTTTTGGCTCAAAGTTTATGGTTGGCTCTAACGCCATTAAGTGTTCGCCCATCTCAACCACAAAGGCTTTTGACGGGTTTAGTATATACTGCTCATACTCATCTCTATGAGCTTCAAACCACTCTTTATTGTTGTTTTTGCGGATAGCTTCTAAAAAAGGTAATGTTTTTTCGCTAAAGCCGCTAAACTCCACTCACAACTCTCTTAAACCAGTTTTCTATTTCTAAACGCGATTGCAATTACCACAAATAAAATAGCATAAGTAACAGACACAAAATCAGGAATCGGAACAGGGTCGCCTTTTGCGTAAGAGTGCATTCCCGCAAGATAGTAGTTAACCCCGAAGTATGTCATTATTACCGATGTGTACGACAGAAGCGATATAACGCTGTAATTAAATTCGCTATAAATTGATTTGATAAATCTTATGTGAATTACGGCAGCATAGATTAAAATAGTTACAAGTGCCCAAGTCTCTTTTGGGTCCCATCCCCAGTATCGTCCCCACGATTCATTCGCCCAAACACCGCCTATAAAGTTACCCAGCGTTAAAAATGCAAGACCAATCATAAGGCTCATCTCGTTGATTGAGTTAAGCTCTTTGATGGATAAAGAGATATGTTTTTCATTGTTTTTAGTTTTAAATATGAAAAGCAAAATCGTAATAAAACCTAAAAGCGCACCCAAACCTAAAAATCCGTAACTAGCAGTAATAACCGCAACATGTATGCTTAACCAGTATGAGTTAAGGACCGGTACTAGATTTGTAACCTGAGGATTCATCCAGTTTAAGTGAGCCACAAAAAGGATAAGCCCTGTTAAAACTGCGGTTGAAGCCATTGTCATAGATGAGCGTTTTGAGAAGATAAAACCTGCTAAAACAGTTGCCCAACTGATGTAAATCATCGATTCATAGCCGTCAGACCAAGGCGCATGCCCTGCAACATACCATCTAAGTCCCAAACCAACCGTATGAGCCATAAACAGTGCTACTAAAAGCCATAAAGAGAGTTTTTCAAGTATGTTGATGTTTAATTTTGGTTTTAATATCTTTATAAAACTTGCAATAAGCAACACAAAACCGATTAGAAAATATAGAGGGTAGATTCTCTCAAATATATTTGCATAGTTATAAATCATCTCTGCTTTTATCCTGCTCTCCGGCGGAAGAACAGATGCGCCGTAAAATCTTTGATACTCTGCTATTTTTTCTATTGCAAGATTTGCGCCATCCCAGTTTCCGCTCTCTAGCGAGGTGTCTAAAGCTGAAAAATAGCCAAATATAATATCTTTTATTTTTTGGGCTTCTTGAAGTTCAAAAGTCTCGAGTGCCTCTATTGTTTCAAACCATTTATTGTTTACATCATTTGGTTTTGGCCAAATTTTTATCAACGCTCCGGAATATACTGAATATGAGATATTTACACGCTCATCAACTTCTAAAACAGCTTTATCAAACAAATCTCTATGTTTTGGCTCTTTTCTTACTGCATTATCAACGGCTTCGGCTAGTTTATACCCCTCTAAAGTCTCAGGAGCGGCAAAAAATTGTGAAAAAGATGCATATTTAGCAGTGGACTCAACACCCAGCTTTTTATTTATCTCCTCATTTTTTGTTACAATAATTTTCAAATCTCTATATGCTTCAGGTCTAGCCATCATGCCAAGAACAACTTGATTTGCATTTAACTTCTCTGTACCGACTGCTACAAATGAGTTTTTGTGAATTTTTGCGACTATCTCTGTCGAGAGAGTATCAAGAGGCTTCATTCTGCCGCCGCTGTCTTGGATAATCAACTCTCCAAACTTCCCTGCATGCTCTTTGTTGAAAGATAAAATAGTTTTTATGTCAGGGTTTATCTCCTCCGCATAAGAGGGCGTTATGCTAAAAAGCACTCCGAGTGAGAGTAAAAGTCCAAGAGCCTTTTGTTCGCTGGCTTTTCTCGCTCTTTGTGAGAGCTGATCAAACCTGTTTCCTTTTGAAAATAGCGCCCAGAACATCCCCAGACCTAAGAGAAAATAACCTATGTATGACGGAAGTGTTCCCGGGTCGTTGTTTACTGACAAAACAGTTCCTTTTTCATCTTGGTCGTAAGAGGATTGGAAAAATCTATACCCGCGGTGCTCCAAAATGTTGTTCATAAAAATTCTATACGGCGTATATACCTTTTTTTCATCATCCACCAACTCGACTTCACTTGCATAAGATGCAGGAGACATGGATCCTGGGTATCTGTCGAGCTGAAAATCAAGAAGCTTTACGCCAAATGGGAGTTCTATTTTTTTAGAGCCATAAGATATATGTACGTCAACTCCGTTTACAACATTGTGGTGTTCTCTAGCCATTCGTCCTGCTTGACCAAAAATCATTACATCCTCTGAAACATCGCCAACTTTAATATTAAATAAAAGAGCGTCTTGAGCCGGTCTCATAGGCGAAGCAGCTGGATTTGAAACAATTTTTGTAGTTGCATGTTTGTAGAAGTTGCGCACTACGAAATTACTTTTTTCTGTACCAAAAAGTGTTCTTAGCTCAAGCTTGCTTTTCTCATTCGGAGCAACTTCACCCTGAGTTTTATCATCCATTTTTAGGTATTTCAACGGCATTTCGTGTTTCATATATATTTCGCCGTTTTCGCTAAATATAGAGATAACCGGTCTTAAAAACATTTTTCCAGAGCCAAAATCTAAAGCTATTTCATCATTTTCATAAAATTCGCCTTTACGCAGTTTAACAGGCTCGCTTGAATCATTTGAAGCAATCATCATATCAAGCACTTCTAAACCGCCCTCGCTGCCTTCAACCAAGCTCTCCATAGCATCCGGAATATACTCCATAAGCTCTACATTTACATCTTTATTATCTATTTTTAGTGATGAGGAGAGAGAGTTGTTAGTTTTTTTAGACAGATACAGCGGCTCAGAAGTAGAAACGGTCTTCTCACCCACTTTTGCACTTACATTAAAGTATGTGTCTGAGCTTATCATTGTTGTAGCAACATCACCTTCGCGAATATGCATAGTTCCCTCAAAGCCTACAAACCTTGTTATCGCAGCACCAAGAACAATAACTAAAAAGGAGAGGTGAAAGATAAAGATAGGAGCCTTTTTTACGCTGAACATCTTATATTTATAGATGTTAAACATAAGATTTATACTAAGCAGTGCCATAAGCAGCTCAAACCATAGAGCGTTATACACATCTGCTTTTGCAGTCATTGTCCCATAATCATTCTCTATAAATGTTGCATAACCGATTGCTGCAGCAAATATAAGCATCATTATGACCATTGTTTTCATAGAGCTTAAAACCGAAATAAATTGTTTCATATATATCCTTGATTAAAAAGGATATTCTATTTAAAATTAGATAACGAAGTGTTAAACTATTTGGTTATCATCCAATTTAAAAGTTATTCTGAAATCGCCGCTTTCAAGCTCTTTAGCCTCATGAACGATTGTCAAAGGAATCCTCTGATAGAGCGGAAACGGCTCATGAAAAAAGATACCGACAAGTCTGTCATTTTTATTTTTGAGCAAAGAGAGCCCAACCATTGTGTTTACCATCGGTTCCGGCGGCTGACACTTTGTAGCGTCATACTCATAATATGTTAATCCGTCTTCTTCATATTTATAAAAATCCAAACTTGCTCTTGGAACTTCTATTAACTCTTTTTTCATCTTGTAATTTTCCCTTTTTTTTTGTGTATTTTATCATTTTATAATTAAATTTTCTGATTTATTTACAAACTGGATTCTGCTGTTTTAGAATATTTTTTTACTCGTATTCTGTATTTATAATACTCATGGCTCACAAACAAAATAATCGGAAACGGAAGCAATATCCATAAATCGCTAAGCAAAATATCAGCCGTATGAAATACTTTTTGCACAGGCTCAACATTTAGAAGCATCCACATCCAAAGAACTTCCGACAACATAGCAAAAAGCAGAAGTTTGTTGCTGTTCCACTCGACGCTCCAAGCTGAGGACTCCCAGCTGCGCATTGTCCAAGCATTGACAAGCTGACAACTTACGGCGCCAAGAAGCGTCATTGTCATCGCCTGTGACTGCAACAAGGGGTCTTTTAAATCTACTGTACCATATTCCCATCCATGCATAAGCAAGAAGCTTATAAATGCTACCATAGCTGCCGTTGCTTCTATGATTCCTATAAAAAAGTACCCTCTTTTAAACACCTCCCAATCAAGTATCTTCTCCTCTTTTCCTACCGGCGGTCTTTTCATAATGTTTTTTTCCGGTTTTTCACTCCCAAGTGCAAGCCCAGGAAGCATATCGGAACCCAAATCAATAGAGAGAATCTGTATGACAGAGAGCGGAAGCGGTATTTTAAAGAAAAACTGCAAAATATACGGAACAATCTCCGGCACATTGGATGATAAAATATAGGTTACAAATTTTTTAATATTTAAGTAAACACTTCTTCCCTCTTCTATGGCGCAAACAATGGATTTGAAATTATTATCCAAAAGTATCATATCTGCCGCCTCTTTTGCTACGTCCGTGCCGCTTATTCCCATAGCTATACCAATATCTGCACGCTTAAGTGCAGGAGCATCATTTACGCCATCACCCGTCATAGCTACAATCTCGCCGTTACTTTGGAGTGCTGTTGCAATTTTGAGTTTTTGATTGCTCGACATTCTCGCAAAAAGAATAGTTTCCTTTGCAAGCCGCTTTTTCAGTGCCTCATCACTGATAGCTTCTACTTCCTCTCCCATAAGCACAGAATCAAATTCTAAACCTATTTTTCGTGCAATCGCCTGCGCCGTTTTATCGTTATCTCCTGTAATCATCATAACTCTAATACCGGCGGTTTTACACTGGGCAATAGCTTCTTTGACCTCTGGGCGCGGTAGATCCATAATAGCAACAACTCCCAAAAGAGTGAGTCCCTCTTCGCTTCTTTGAGAGTTTTTTGCTATGGCTAAAACACGATACGCTTCATCTTCAAACTCTCTGGAATAATCCAGCATCTGTTTTTTCAGAACATCATCAAATGGCTGTTCTTCGCCGTTGCCATCTAGATAAAAAGAACACTTCTCAAACAGAACTTCAACAGCGCCTTTTGCAAAAAGTACCTCTTTGGCACTGTTTGTATAGATAGAAGACATCATTTTTCTTTCACTGCTAAATGGTATCTCATCTATTTTCTCATAACCATCAATGGAGATACTGTTTTTTTTAGCTGCACAGACAAGAGCCAACTCTGTCGGATCGCCAAAGAGAGCATTTTTTTCAATGACTGCACGAGAATTTAAAGTACCTGCAAGCAACAGCTCATACAATCTTTTCTCTGATGATTCGTTTGAATCAACAAAAGTAAATTTTCCTTCTGTTTCATACCCATCGCCGCTTACTGTTATATGTTCACCGCCTGCAAGTCTTATCTCTTTAAGTATCATTTCATTGCGAGTAAGCGTGCCTGTTTTATCGGTACATATTACCGTAGCACTTCCAAGTGTTTGAACAGAATCAAGATTTTTAATAAGAGCGTTTCGTGCAGCCATTCTCTGGCTTGCCAAAGAGAGTGAGAGTGTAATAGTTGGCAAAAGTCCCTCAGGAATGTTTGCAACAATCAAGGAGATTGCAAAAATAGTGGTCGTCAAGAGTGTTTGATTTGAAAATATGCCTAAAATAAAAAATACGCTGCCCATTCCCATAGCTATAATTGTTAAAATATGGGTAATTTTTATAACTTCTTTTTGCATAGGAGTAAGTGTTTTTTGAACACTTTTCGTAAGTGCGGCAATCTTTCCAAACTCTGTTACATATCCGGTAGCCACGACAAGAGCGGTAGCAGTTCCTGATACGACGGAAGTACCTGCAAAAACCATATTTTTGGCATCTATGGCTCTATGAAGGGAGGCATTTGCCGTTTCCTCTCTTCTTGATGGCCGCGATTCGCCGTTTAGAGATGCCGTGTTGATATATAAGGCTCTGTTTTTTAATATCACTGCATCCGCAGCAATTTTATCTCCCTCTTCTAAAATTATAATATCACCCGGAACAAGCCATTTTGCATCAATACTATTTGATTTATTATCACGCCAAACACGAACTGTAATCGGCATCAGCTTTAGTAATGCTTCCATAGCTTTATCGGCTTTATACTCTTGCCAAAAACTAAATGTTGCATTTATTATTACGGCTATAAAAATGGCATATCCGAGTATGTCATTTCCCGCATTTGGCGCATAATAATCTGCAATAAGAGCCAATAGCGCGGCTACCTCCAGAAGTATTGCAAAAAAATGCATATATTGTTTTAAATACTCTTTTGCGTAACTCTTTTTTTGGGAATCGCTAATCTCATTTAATCCAAAATCCCCTAAGCGTCGCTTTGCTTCTTTTTCATTCAAACCATCGTCGGATGTATTGTACTTTTCAAAAAGTTCTTCTTTTGACAGTTTAAAATTACTCATTTAGTCCTCTTTGTAAATTAAACTCCAAGCTTTATCTCAAAACCTTTTCTTTTAGTGCTTAAAAGTTCTACGCTTCCGCCGTGAGCCTCTGCAATCTGTCTTGAGAGAACAAGTCCAAGCCCGTTTCCCTTTACCTTAGAGCTTTTAAATGCCTCAAAAAGCTCTTTTTTGTTTTCAATCATCACGCCGGTGTCATATATATAAAATTTGTGAAATTTATCATCTTTTTTATATACAATCTCTACGGTACCCTCTTCATTCTCATCAAGTTCAATCGCATCAATCGCATTTGTTAAAAAGTTTGAAAAAAGCATCTCTAACAAATCTTTATCCGCGTTCATTATAAACTTCTGCTCGGGAAAAATAAAAGTTATATCTTTCGTGTAACCGTAATAGCCGACAGCCATATTTAGTGCATCTTGAAGTTCACTCCACATAAAAGGGGCTTTGTGCGCATGAACACCTTTGCTAAACATAAGCGTAGCTTTTATAATGCGCTCTATCCTGCAGACCGACTTTTGTATCTCTTCAACAATTGCCACATTCTCCGGAAGCACCCTTTTTTTGAGCGTTGAGCTAAGAAGCGATATAGAGCCTATCGGGTTTCTTATCTCATGAGAAAGGTGTGCCGCCATCTGCCCCATAGTCGCAAGATTCTCTTTTCTTTTTTGTTCCGTTATATCTGTCGCACTTAACATCAGCTTTTCTTTGTAGGATGAACATTTTATAAGATATGCTTTTGAGTTAAATCCAACCTCATAATCATTATTTTTGGACTCCAGCAGTTGAAAAAGCTCGCTTAGTGATTTTGCCTGAGAGTTTTGCAAAAAAATCTCTCCGTTATTGTCTAAAATCCAGATAGCGTTTGGCAAAAACTCGACAACCTCTTCAACAGTATCTTGAAGATGCGCATAAGAGGCTTTTAACTCGTTGAACTCCTTCTCTACCTTGTATGTCTGCTCTATTAAAAGGTTTAACTCTTCAGGGGTTATAGTAGACATCAGTCATTAAATCCCAAAATTATTTTATAAAGACTATAAGCATCATCGCTTCCGCAAAGCTCTCTAATTGAGTGCATAGCATAAGTTGGAAGTCCTACATCCAGAGTATCTATGCCCAATCTTGAGGCAGTTATCGGTCCGATTGTAGAGCCACATCCCATATCGCTTCTTGTTACGAAATTTTGAATCGGCTCATTCAGCGAAGATGCAACATTCATAAATCTTGAGATAGTTTTTGAGTTAGAGGCGTATCTTTGATTTGCATTTACTTTTACAACGCTTCCCTTATTTATGCGTGGGGCGTGGTTTGCATCATGCTTTGACGGATAGTTTGGATGGATGGCATGCGCATTGTCCGCACTTATGAGAATAGACGAGCGAATCATCTGAGTGTACTCTTCAAAATCACTGTACACTCTTTTTAGCGTACTCTCCAAAAACGACCCGCCTGCTCCTGAAGCGCTCTCGCTTCCAACCTCTTCATGGTCGCTTGCAATAAAAAGCATAGGTTTATTTTCGCCAACGCTGCAAATAGAGAGCATACCGACATAACAGCTAAGAAGATTATCAACTCTGGCACTTGCAATAAAGTCGTCATTTAAACCGACAAAAGAGGCTTTTTGAGTATCATAAAAACTAAGCTCATTTGCGTAAAGCTCTTTAACATCATCTACACCGCTCATCTTTAACTGCTCTTTTAGAAACTCATCAAAGTTAAACTCTTGCGATGTAGATAAAATTGGCGTGATGTCTGTTTGGGCGTTTACACTTTTTTTCTCATTTACCTCTCTGTCGAGATGAATAGCAAGGGATGGAATGATTGCGATGGCTTTTTTTGCATCAATCAAAGCATCTTTTATAATGTTGTCGGAGTTAAGATATGAAACTCGTCCGGCAAGGCTTAAATCTCTATCAAACCAAGTATTTAAAAGAACTCCGCCGTATGGTTCAACCCCAAATTTCACAACTCCATGCTCTTTAATCACGGGGTTTGGTTTTAGCTTTAGGTTAGGCGAATCCGTATGCGCTCCGACCATTACATAATTTTTATCTTTAGGATATGTAAAAGCGATTATGGAAGAGTCGTTGCGGGTAACGAAATACTTTTTGCCCTGCTCTAATGCCCACTTCTGCTCTTCATACAGCCTTACAAATCCGGCATTTAGAAACATTCCTGCCATGTTCTGCGTTGCGTGAAAAGGCGTGGGCGATGCGTCTAAAAATCCCAATAATCCATCGTTAAAATCTTGTTTTGTCATGTATCTATCCTTTAAATACTATTTATTTTATACACTATAAAAATTTATTCCTACTCTATCAATATGCTCTTTTAACTCATTGCTTTTTATATCACTATAAACAGATAAATCAAAAGTATAGGGAAGCAATAAATCATCAAGGCTATTTTCTATTTTATATAAGAGTGACAATGCAATTTCATTCCCTAATAAAGACAAATCTATATCTGAGCCATTTTTATAGTTTCCTTTTGCTCTTGAACCGTAAAGAATAACTTTTTTTATTTGTGGATACTTTGCAAACACAGAATTTATTTTATTAATAACTTCTTCACTTAAACCATACTTCATGAGGTGGCTATCTCTTCTTTTCTTAAAGCATCAAGCTTCTCTTCTAGCTTTTCAAACTCAAAAACATAGCTCCCCAAAATCACATCTACTATTTTTTCTACTGTCTCTTCATCATAAGTATGAGATGTCAGATTTCTACTTTTCACCATGTCCATCCAGACTTCACCATCACAAATTATTCCTCTTGCAAAAGCCTGTCTTGAGGCATCTTTAGAACCGTAAATTTCCTCTGTACTACCACGATATTGTAAAAAATCTTTTAATGTTTTCCACGCCAATTCATGTGTATATTCAAAAGACTGAATCAAACCTTGTTTTTCTAACGGTGAAAGTTCTCTCTGCTCTGAGAGTTCAACTGCATCTTGCAACTGAACAAGAGCTTTTTTATAATTTGAAAAGCGTTGATGCCATCTTATGTCTTTGGTCATTGTTTTTCCTCGTACCATATTTTAGTGTAATGAAATTATTCACATTAATTCTATCATTTTCTTTTATTAAAGTTTGTTTATCCTCAGAAGAAAAATCATAAATTCCAAAATTTTTAATATAATTTCTACCTAAAGAATAATAATTTGAAGCGTAATGTTTACTAATACTTGAAACATAATTCCAAAAGATGTCAGACATAAATATTTTTTGTAAAACCGACAATTCTTCTAAATTATTTGACATTACAGCCATGCCATTATAAAAATACAAATTTTCATCATCTGAAATATAACTTTGAAAACCTTCTTTAGCTAATTGTGGAAATAACAATTTATGTTTTGTTCTTTCAAGAGACTGATTTCGTCCAAAAGCATACCAATGTAAATAATCTTTTCCTTTGCCTTTATCTCTCCCATGCAATTCATGTTTATTATTGCACAAATACTGATAAGCATAAGGATATATTTTTCTAAAATTATTTTCTTCTATCACATAAACTTTATCATTCTCATCGTATTCATATGGAAATATTATTTTTTCTATAAAAGAATCAATTTGGTTTGTTTTAACAAGTAAATTTGAATTTACAATATCTCTACAGATATTCTTTTCAATTTTTGTATTTTCATCAATATAATAAAATTCTATCGTTTCTTTTATAGGTTTAAAAATATATACACTATTTTTGAGCGTAGCTATTCCACTTTTTGTGTTGTATATATTACCAAGCTTTGTTCCAATAGTTTCTATTTCTTCTATAAATTTTCTATTTTGTAAATACCAGCCTTTTTGAATATCTAAATTTTCATATTTATGTTCTTTATATTGAAAATTATTTTTTAAATTTTCTCTTTTTAATGGGACATAATATAGTTTATCTGATATTGTATTTGATAAAAAACAAATTGCCGTATAGGTCATTCTAGAATTAAATATTTGTTCATCTTCAAAATCTATAATTTTTAAATGCACTTGCTTTTCGTCAAAATATTTTCGTATAGCTCGTCCATTCAAACTTTTTATAAAAGTATTTACAGTAATGTAACCAAGCACACCATTTGGCCTGAGTAACTCAAATCCAATTTGAAAAAATGGAATATACAAATCAGGATGTCCAGTTGAACATGTAGTCAAGTTTTTCATAGCTAATTTTGTACTTTCATCCATATTACGAGAACAAACATAAGGAGGATTTCCTAAAATAATATCAAAGCCACCACTCTTTTTTATTTTTTGATTTTCCTCTTTCCATTTGTATTCTAAAGAATCGCGAGCAAATAGATTGAATTCAAATTTTTCTTCATCTTCTCCATGTGTTATAGCTAGTAAAGAGAGTAATATCTCTGTTCTTTCAACACTATATTCTTGAATGTCAACACCAAAAATATTATCTTTAAAAATATCTTTAAAAGATTTGTTTGTTAAAACATTCATTTGTAAACTAGCATCAATCAAAAAACCACCACAACCACAAGAAATATCGACTATTTTAATATCATTAAAAGAATCACATACTAAATTATCAAATGACTGTTTTGTAATAAAATCTCTTATGTCATGTGGAGTATAAATTGCACCATTTATGAGTTTATCAGATGGAGAAATTACAAATTCAAAAAATTCTAGCAACTCTTCAAAATAATAATGCTTATTTGATTGTCGTACTAAATCTAAAAAACTAAGCAAAATACTATATTCTAATTCATCGTTTTTTATTAATAAACTTTTGATTTTTTGATTTTTAATAGTATCTATTTTTTGCTCAACTACAAAAGAGGATACTAATAATCTATTTATTGTATATTCATCACTGCCGCGTTCTTTTAAAAATTTAAAAATTGCTTGATTCAATTACTATCTTCCAATTAATTGAGGATAAATTTCTTGTGCATTCCATTCATTTGTTGTACCCTCTAAATGTTGAACTATTGATTTAAAATAAGGAAGAATAAAATCTTTTTGATATTTTTTCAATATTTTTTTATAGGTAGGTATGAGTTTTACCTTATGCCAGATTTTTGGAAAGAAATTAGATAAAATAAAATCTATGCCCAATATCAAATCCATAGGGTGATGCATAATTCTTGGAGCGTCTAAAAATAATGCTCTACCCGAATCAAGCTTTTCTTCATCTTCTAGTTTATTCCCAGCAAATTGGAAGTGATAAGTAGGATGTGCTTGATTGGGTAGTTCACCTTCTTGTTGTTCTATAAAATTATGTTTATCAAAATGTATAGCATAAATTAATTTACTATTAGCATTATTCTTATTTTTTCCCTTAATGACTACATTAAAAGAATATTGCTTAAAAGGGTCTCTGTTGCTTCCAAAATTTGTAGTATCACATTCAATTTCTAAATCAAAAAAAAGTTCTAAATTTCTAGCACTATTTCTATGAGATAACCTTTTTGGAAACTTTTGATCATCTTTAATATCTATTTTAAAGGGAGTAAGTTTGTACTTTAATGGTGGTTGCTTTAATTGTCCGCTTATTATATAAAATTGTGAAGTATCAATACCTTCTTTATTTAATATTTCTGCCAACGCTGTTAAATCAGAAGCCATATTACTTATGTATTCTCTATTCATTTGTTATACATTGCTCTTTTCAAAGTATATTTTTCTTTGTCTATTGGATGTATAGTAATATTTTTTTGTTGGATAGTGGGAGATTCTTCTAATAGTGCATGAAGAGAAATATATTCATACTCTTGCCAAGGCTTTGGCTCTGAACGAGTATAAACTTTAAAAGCTTCATGTGAGTCCAAAGGTTTTCCAAGAGCTTTGCATACTGTCCAGTAGTCATAACTCTCATTTTTATCTATTGGCTCTGGATAATTAAGATTAGCTAACCCCAATTTTTCTTTTAAAATTGCTATTCTCTCTTTAGCATCTAAATAATTTAGATAAGTTCCTGAAATTTCATGAAACTTTTTATCAATTTCAAACATCCACCATCTTTCCCATCCATCAGAAAAAACACCTTTATATTTTGCAGCAGAAAAAGCAGTCGCAACATTTTCCCAATCAGTAGAACTCTCTTTATCTATGCCAAGTCTAGCAGCTAAATATTTTTCATTAATTAACACACCTTTTGCATAAATCAAATCTTTTAAAATCATTTGTGCATATTCATGAGCTGGTATATCATTAACACTAAAACGAGAAAATATTCTTGGGTCAAGATTAACTGTATCTATTTTCAAAAGTTTATTAAAATCTTTTTCTTTTGATATTTCTTTGTATCCATTTGCCAATGAAATTAATTTTCTTTGTGCATTTAATGGAGTCTTGTCTTTCGATAAAAATCTATCAAAAATATTATTACTTGTTAAGTCTCTAAAATAAGTTTGTTGTAGTTTTGCATCTGTTGAAAATAAAACAATTGGTACATCATTATCTAATTCACCATTTGTTGATAATACTCGTAAATGTTGTCCCCATTCAGCACCAGTGAAATCAGAAATATTATTATGTTCATCTGGTTCTTGGTCTGTTCTTAAATCCAATAAAACACCATCATAGTTTTTTAAATTTTTTAATAAAAATGCTTTATCTAATGTTTGAGCTTGTTGAAAATCGATTGATAAATCGCTATCTTTACTTAAACTTTCAATATATGTTGTCACTTTATCTTTTTCATCATCAATATATAAATATTTAATCATATTTTGTATCCTTCTTTTTCCCATGGTAATTCTACTCTAATAGTTGTTGAGTATCCTTTTGTTGGTTCTTTAACAAAAATCTTCCCACCATAACTTGTAATAATATCTCTCACTATTTTGAGCCCAAGTCCTGTTCCCGTCATCTCTTCATGAGTTTTTACGATTTTTCCTACAGGTACACTTGTAGTATAAAATGCATTAAAAATCTTCTCTCTATTTTCGAGCTGTATTCCATCTCCATTATCTGAAAACTCCAAATAAACAGTATTATAAATCTTGCCACACTCTATAAAAATCTTACCGTCGACCTTTGCTCTATTAATGGCTTTGCGTGAATTTGTATAAAAGTTAAATAAGATAGAAGCCCACTCAGATTTGTGCATAGCAATGGTATATAAATTATAACCATTAAACTTGGGTTCAACAAATTCAATCTTTCTCTTAGCTATATCAGCTTCTAAAGTTGACTGTAAAGCATAAACTACAGTTCTTAATTCTAGAGGTTTCAGTTCTCTTTGTACATTTTCAGAAAATGCTTCATCAAAATAAGAAACATAAGTTGATAAACCTTCTAAATTTACTTTAACTCTTTTATTTACATCTAATACATTTTCTAAAGTAGTACTTGTTTCTATATTTCTTATATCATGTTGCAATGCAGACTGGTATTGTTTTATCTCATGAATAAACTCACCAATAGTTAAACCTAGAGCAGCCAAAATTCTCAAAAGATTCATCTCTTTTATAAACTCTTGTTTACGTTCTTTTTGTTCTTTTTGAGCACTTTCAAGTTCTTGAGCTATTTCAGACAATCTACTTTTTGTAATTAATAAATTATCTTGCTCGATTTCAGTATTAGCCTCATTTGAAGTATTAACTATCTCTTTTAGCTCAGTAATCACTTCACTAATTACTACTTCAGGTTCTTTTTTCCAATCTTTTTGCCCAGCACTAACCTTTCTTCCCCTAATTTCTGCTATTCTTCTAGCTGAATCTGTTAATACTTTATAGCCACAATCTTCTAACTCATCCAAAGTATCACTTTCTATTAAGCCTTCTCGACTTGACAATTCTTCAAATTGTTCACCATAATCATTATTGACTTCTATAAATCCGAAAAAGTTAATATTACCATGACCAGGCAATAAACTTCTTTTTCTTACAGAAGCATCCAAACCTAGCCAATCATCATCAGGTTCCCCATAAGGTAAAACTCTAAATCCATTTCGATAAAGTCTTATTCCTCCTTGCAGTTTTGCTTTTTCTCTTATTGATGTCTCAATATGTTTTGGTATAAAATTTGTATCTACTGAATTATATAGAAAGTAATGTGCTTTAATAGAAACATTTTTTAAATTATTATAAGGTTTATTGGGGTTTAATAATAAATCTATCTCTTTATAATCTAATTTTTTACTTTGGAGAGATAAATATGTAAATCCTTCATTATTAACATAGGCATTAACTTCAGCTACAGCATGTTCAAAAAACATATTTTTTTCATCAGCAATAGTTTCTTTTTTACTGTTATCTATTTTGATACAATTGAGCTTAAATCCAGGGTCATCAAAAGTTTTTGATTCTTTTTTTGTTTTTGAGAGAGGAAATGGTTGCAAAATTTCTGAGGCATAACGATACACTCTTTCTATTTGAGCTTTCGTCCAAGTATCTCTTAATTGCTCAATTATTAAAATAGTACCTTCATCTTGAACCTTATCGGTAAGTGAAATTTGATTTGTAATAGATAATAAATCTTTATCACCAAAAAAATCATCCCAATTTACAGTAATTTTTAAAGCTTCTTTAGCATCTGTTGTTTGCGTAATGATAGTTAATTTTTTACCTAGTCTTTGAGCAGAAAAACGACCAATCCCTTTTTTACCTGCTCTCTTTCTATTGTATTTAGGTGACATTGGAAAATGTAGTTTTTCACTTGAGGATAATCTCATAAATCCATTAATCAACTGCTCTTTGGTCATACCCAAGCCATTATCATGGATTTCTAATATACCGCCAATATTTGAAGAGTTTTTAAATAATATTTTTACTTTAGTAGCATCTGCATCATAAGCATTTTTTACAAGTTCTGAGACTGCTGTCTCGTGTCTAGCAACAAGTTCCATTCCCAAACGATTAATAATTCCTGCATCAACTGAAAATCTAACATTATCCTTATCAAACTTAGAAAGCTGATTTGATAATTCTAAAATTTTTGAATAGTTAGTTGAATCATTTTTTAAAATCTCTTGAAGTTCTTCTCGTATTTTTTGTGGCAAAACTTCCCCTTCTAGTTAATCGCTGTATTATATATTAAATATGTCATATTATTAACTCTTTATCAATCTCAAAAATAGAACGCTCTCTAAATCTCGACTGGAATCAGCTGCTACTAAAATAATAACTTTTGTCTCTTCTGTTTTATAAATAATTTTCCATCTTTTATGTATTAGTTGTCGATATTTCACAACACCTATACTTTGCAACTCTGGAACTATTTTGCCTTTATTTGGAAAATAGTAGAGAGTATTACTTTTTTCTCTTAGCTCAGAAAATATTTTCTTTGCTGTATGAACGCTATCGAACTTTATATATTCTATAATCTGTTCTAAATCAAATATGGCATTTTCTGTCCATAAAACTTCATACTTTTTACTATTATTCATGTCACTCAACTAAAAAGTTTTTGTTCTAAAGTGTCAAACATTGCTTCTTGGGCTAAAATTTTTCCATGCTCAACATCACTTTCACTTTGTACAATAAGTTTCAATAGGCTTAAACTGTTTTGCATATTTTCATAACTTTTTATATCTTGAACAACTGCTTTTGCTTCACCATTTTGCGTGATTATTACAACTCTCTGATTTTCGTTTACTCCATTTATAACATCAGCGGTTTTTGCTTTTAAATAACTAATTGGTTTTATATCTTGACTTAAATACATTACAGTCACCTCCACAAATGGAATATTGTACTAAATTAAGTTTTAATTTAGCATTAATCTAAGAGATGATGGTAAGTTTCAACTCTCTGTTACCGGGATTTTGACGGACAATTCTATATAAATCTTCTAAAACTCTCATATCGGTATCAAGTCTTATAGCAAGAATTATTGGTTCAAGCGGTACTTCTCGCACCCTCAATGATTTTTATCTCTTCCTCGGTTAAGTTATACAAGCCATAAACTAAGACATCTATTTTTGTTTCTAGCTCCGAAGTGTCGGCATGTGGGTTTTCTTTTTTGAGGTTTAGGATTTCATTTGCTAGGTCTATAAAAGGCTGTTGTTCGTTTGTATCTAAATCAGGTACAACTATATTGCGTACATCTGCTAAACTTAAAGCAGGAAAATCATCTCTTTGAATTGCTGGATTACCCTTTGTTGAAATAAAAGAATACAAAGAACTGTTAAGTAAAGCCAAAATATAAAATGGACTGAATTTATCTTTTATATTGTAAATTGCATAAAGATTTTTTTTAAAAACAAAACCACCTTCAGAATAAGTTGCTTGTAATCTAAATTGACGACTAATAAGTTGCCGTATCATGATTTTTGGTACTTCAAAAAGCTCTTTATTTTTATACTCTCCTAATTTTTCAGGAACTACAAATATATCTTTACTACTATCTTTTGTTTCATAACGATAAATTTGTCCATCAAACCATGCCATAGCTTTTTCATTGTCAAATGTTGTTAAATTGCTTTCTTTAGGTGGTAAAGTTCCTCTATTAATTTCTGCAATTTCACTTAGCTTTTTCGTATGAGTATAATATTTTTCTAAAAGATTGCGTACATCTCCAAAAACAACTCTATGATTGTAAAATTTTAAAAAATCACTTTGAGAAATCATCTCTTCATTTTTATCAAAATCAATTTCTTCATTATTTTTTATTTTAAAATCAATAAGTCTTACAATATTATTTATTGATAAAGTATTATTATAAAAAACTATTGCCGTATCAACATAAGCCTCAAATATATCATATGGCAATTTAATTATTTTGTTTATGCTTTTTTGCATAAGTAAAAAATCTCTAAATACTAAATAATTATCAGCAGAAAGAAATGTAGTAGGAACTATAAATGACAACTTTCCTTTTTCTCTTAAAATTTTAAATCCTTGCTCAAAAAATGCTATATATGCACTTTGATTTCCATTAAGATAGCTAAACCTTGTCTGATAAAGCTTATCTAGTTGAACATACGGCGGATTGCCAATCACAATATCAAACCCTACAAAGTTCCCATCTTCATCCAGCACTTCAGGAAACTCAAACCTCCATTCAAAGGCATCTTCGTAAATTTTGCCTTTTTCTATTTCGTCTATTTGTGTTTCTAGTTTTGTAAGCTCTTCTAACAGTTTGGCTTGTTTTTTGGCATCAAATTTTTCATCAAAAAGTGTTGGTTTTAAATTGTAGTTACTTTTTATAGCAACAAGAATAAGCTCATCAGGTAAATTTTCATGCTTGTATGTTTCTACATACTCTTTTAATTTTATATTACGCTCTTTAATGGCTTTTGATTCCGCTTTGAGCGTTAATCTAAACTTGTTTTTTAAGCTCTCAATAGACGCAAAAACCTCTTTTTTTGTCCCAAGATTTTCTTTATAATCTCTCACTCTCTCTTTATAGTTTTTTATCTCATGCTTAACATTGTTGATTTTTATCTCGTCTTTGAGGTCAAACCTGCTTATTAGAGAGTTTCCTGTTTTTATGTTTATGTCAATATTTGGAAGTGTTATAAGCTGATATTTTTCATCATAATAACTATTTTTTAGCAGTTCTATCCAAAGTCTAAGCTTTGTAATTTGAGAAGAGTTTGGATTTATATCAACACCGAAAAGCTGGTTTTCTATGATGCGTTGCTTCTCAAGAAAAAGCATCTTTTGCACCGTGTGATTTGGACTTTGAAAATCTTTTGGCTTCGTATATTCAAACCACTCATCTTCAAGTTTTACAAGCAACTCATCATTGATAAGCTCTATTTTTAAGCCTCGCAAATTGAAAAGTCCTAACTGATACTTGATGTAAATAATCTCATTTAAAGCCGAAACCAAAAAGTGCCCGCTCCCAACGGCAGGGTCGCAGATGGTTATAGAGTCGATAATGCGGTTTGCTTTTTGTGTAAAATCATCTTTATAACTTTGTTGCTCACAATATTTTTTGAGTTCATTGAAGTTTGAAGCTTCTATAAGAAATGCAGTGTTGAACTTTTCTATGATGCTTTTTTGCAAAGACTCCCTTGCCATGTACATCGTTATGAAACTTGGCGTGTAAAAACTTCCGTCTTTGTAGCCGTTAATCTTTTCAAAAATTAGCCCCAAAACAGAAGCGTTTATGAGTGATTTAGATTCATTGGCGATTTCATCGCTTGTACTTCCAAAGTCATACGCATCTAAAAACTCAAAAAGATACGCAAGAGTTGAAGTTTGTCCGCTTTTTTTTGCCCTCTTTTCATCTTTTATGATTGTTTTTGAGTAATAGTTTATTTTTGCGTCATCTTCTAAAGTTGAGATTGTCAGGTACTTTGTCTCATTTTCATGTATCTCAAAAAGTGAGCTGTTTAAGTAGGGAATGTAGTCAAATTCTCTGTGTTTTCTCTCCATCGGTCGCTTTGCAAGTATCTCAAAAAAGAGCATTTCAAGTTTGTCGTAATCGCTTATTTTACTTTGATTGAGAAATTTTAACTCTTTGTTTTTATTCCAAGAGACGATTTGAGACTCAAGAAGTTTAAGAAAAAGAATTCTGTTTATCCAAATAATAATGAGCTTGATGATGGTTTCAAAATCATTTGACTTGCCATACTGTGTAAGTTTGTTTGCAATATTTTCATAAAAAGAGCCTGATTGTGAAACTGTTGCTTTTGCGATTATTTTTTTAGAACCTTGTTTTATCTCTTCTAACCCTAAAATATACAAAAGTTCACTGTAAAACTCACGGTTAAGGCTGTTGGCATCATTTGGATTGAACTCTTTTAAAAGTGCATCGGGAGATAAAAGTTTATAAATGGCTATCAAATCTTTTGGTTTTTGTGGCTCTTGCAAGTTAAAATTAGCACACTCTATCTCTAAATCATCAATCAAATTTGCTTTAAGATTTGGCAATTCTCTTTCTATATTGCTATAGAAATCGTTTGTCTTATCGCCTAGAATAGAAGGATTTTTATAGTTTTGATAAATCTTTTTAATCTGTCTATTTTGCCAAAAAAGCCTATCAAACTCTTTGGCATCAAAAATAAACCAACTGAAAAAATCTGTAATAATTATATGAAACATAGCATTATTGCCACTATCTCGCTCTCGCATAAAATATAAAACCGCTTCGTAAAGTGACTTTTTATGAAGATTATTTTTCGTAATCATATCAGCTTCATTGTGCTTTTTTGCTTCTATGATAACGGATGGTTTATGCTCTTTCATAAGTACCAAATCTATACCACTTTGCCCTTTTTGAGAAAAACTTTGGGCAGTATATCCGAAGCTTTCAAAAAATGGTTTTAGGGAGTTTGATACAATATTTGGTTCACTCTGCTTTGCAATGTGCTGTGATTTAATGCTTAAAACATACTCTTCTAAATGCGTTTGAAATTTCTGAAATTTCTCTTGTTCAACACTTTTTTTTGACAAAAGAGGGTTAATAAAATCACCTGCTTTTGCTATGTTTGCTTTTAATCCCACATGCCAACCTTTATGTATATTTTTTCACTTGAGTATAGCTGTATTTTTCATGATGAATAAGGGCAAAAACAGAAATTGTTTCATCTTCAATCATATAAACAACAGCATAGCCTTTAAATATCAAGTCTCTAATATTTTCATCATCATGATAGATTGATTTTCTATGTTTATATGGCATATGCAAAATATCTTTACATGATGCAATTAAATCATTTTTAAATTTTCTAGCTGCAAGAGGCTTGTCTTTTGCAATGAATTGTAATTTTAAAGATAGAGAATCAATAAAACTCTCTTCAAATCTAATGTTCATATTCTTTTATCACTGCATCAAGTTTAGCTTCTGTTTCTTCGATAGAATAAAATTTAGCCGCACCGCTCTTTACCTTTTCTACTTGAGTAGCTACGAATTTTCTATCCTCTTCAAACAGCACTTTTTGAACTTCTTTTTCAATAATTTTTTCAAAATCTTCACTTTTCAATAGTATAAAATCAAGTTTATTATTTTTTAAAATACCGATTTTTTCCAACTCTTTTTTATACAATTTAGATGTTATTGTTGCAAAGTTTTTTGCAACTTCTGTTGCACTAAACAGTTCATTTGTATTGTAAGCTACCATAATTACTCCCTTTATTTTGCATATTATTTTGCCTATTATACAAAACTTTCACTCAAAATGGATATTATTTTAAGTTCTATTTCTATTGCACCCTTATAAAATATCAATCTCTTCATTTCCGTCCAACGCACTCAAAATTTTGCTGTCAACCCTTATTGCCGAATCTATGACTACATTTTGAAGTTTAGAGATGATGGTAAGTTTTAGCTCTCTGTTACCGGGATTTTGACGCACAATCTTATATAAATCTTCCAAAACTCTCATATCGGTATCAAGTCTTATAGCAAGAATTATTGGCTCAAGCGGTACTTCTCGCACCTCTTTTTTTGTCTTTTGAGTCTCTTTTTTTGCTTCTTTAAGCGTCATAATCTTACTTACATTCATTCTTGTAAACATATCTGTTTGGGTGATTTTTGCTTTTATTGCTATTGGTTCGTTAAGGTTCATCCCTTGAAGTTCTTCAAGCTTATCCGAAAAAAGCATAATTTCAATATTGCCATGATAATCCATAAGATTTACAATGCCGAATTGGTTCCCTTTTTTAGATGTTTTTTTAATTATCTCTTCAACTTTTCCTATAAAAATTGCGTATGAACCGTCTTTTATGCTCTCTATTTCAGATGAGAGCGTATAGTCCAACTCATCAAGCTTTTCTCTATACTCATCAAGAGGGTGTCCTGAGACATAAAATCCCAAAGTCTCTTTCTCAAACTCCAAAATCTCTTTTAACTCATACTCATCTGAATTTATCAAGTTGAGTTCAACGCTTGTAATTTCCGTGTCATCCCCAAAAAGGCTTCCTACCGCATTTTTCTTGGCATTTGAGGCATCTTTTGCGGTATCTACAATCTTCTCGATTTGGTCTAGCAGCGCCTTTCGTGAAAATCCAAATCTATCAAAACCGCCCGCTTTTATAATTGACTCTATAACCCTTTTATTTACCTTTGAGGGCTCTATTCTGTTTACAAAATCCTGAAGCGATTTAAAATCACCGCCCTCTTTTCTTGTCTCTAAAATGGAGCAAACCGCTGCTTCGCCGACTCCTTTAATCGCGCCGAGACCGAACAATATAATCTCACGCGTCTCTTTTGTAATTGCGGAAAACTCAAGCTGTGAGTCACAAATATCTGGAGGAGAGAGCTCAATGCCCATTCTTTTAGTCTCATCGATATAGCGGACAACTTTGTCCGTGTTGTCTTTGTCTGATGTTAAAAGCGCCGCCATAAACTCATTTGGGTAGTAGGTTTTTAGCCATGCAGTCTGGAATGTAATCATCGCATAAGCTGCTGAGTGGGATTTGTTAAAACCGTATCCCGCGAACTTCTCGATTATATCAAAGAGTTTTGACGCTTGGGCATAGTCAAGCCCCTGTTTTTGCGCTCCACTTGCAAACTCGTCGTTATAGACGGACATATCTTTTTTCTTACCCATAGAACGGCGGATAATGTCGGAGTATCCGAGAGAAAATCCGCCTACAGTCTGAACTATCTGCATAACCTGTTCTTGATAAACGATGACTCCGTAGGTGTTTTTGAGTATCGGTTCCATACTCTCAAATGTGTACTCTATCTTCTCTCTGCCGTGCTTTCTCTCTATAAAACTGTCAAGCATTCCAGACTCCATCGGTCCGGGGCGGTAAAGTGCCAAAACCGCAATTAAATCCTCGAAACTATCCGGCTTAAGGCGTTTGTTCAAATCCTGCATACCGGAACTCTCTATCTGAAACATTCCTACCGTGTCGCCGCCTCTGATAGCGTCATAGACTTTGGAGTCATTTTCGTCTATCGTCTGCCAGAGAACCTCTTTGTCGTATCTAAATTTTATAAGCTTGATAGCGTTATCAATAACATCTAATGTTTTTAGACCCAAGAAGTCAAACTTAATCAAATCGACATCTTCAAGATAGTTAAGAGAGTATTGCGTTACAAAAACATTCTCGCCTGATGGCTTGTAGATGGGTGTTTTTTTCCAAAGCTCTTCGTTTGAGATAACAACTCCCGCCGCGTGTATGCCGGAGTTTCGCTTTAGCCCTTCGAGTTTTTTAGCAAACTCCCAAACTCTTGCTGCATTTGCATCACCCTCAATCAGCTCTTGAAGTTTTGGCTCTTTTTGAAAAGCTCCGGCAGTAAATTCACCGTTTTTTGTCTTGCCGTTTAGCGTAATACCGAGCTCATCTGGAACAAGTTTTGCCATTTTATCGGCTTGAGAGAGAGGCATATCAAGAACACGGGCAACATCGCGTATAACCCCTTTTGCCAGCAGCGAACCAAAAGTTATAATCTGCGCTACCTGATTTCGTCCATACTTCTCAACGACATAGTCTATAATTTCTCCACGACGAGCCTGCATAAAGTCCATATCAATATCTGGCATACTTATTCGTTCTGGATTTAAAAATCTCTCAAAAAGCAAATCATACTTCATCGGGTCGATGTCAGTAATCTCAAGCGAATAAGCAACCAGACTTCCAGCGGCACTTCCACGCCCCGGACCAACGGCAATGCCCTTCTCTTTGGCAACTTTAACAAAGTCCCAAACGATTAACATGTATCCTGGAAATTTCATATCGTTAATGACTTTTATCTCAAACTCTAATCTGGCTCTATACTCATCATGCTTCTCTTTTGGAACATGTTTTAGTCTATTTTCAAGCCCGACTCTGCATCTGTATATAAAATACTCTGCATCGTTTTTATCTGCACTGCTATACCAACCTCTTTTTTGCTCTTTTGTCGCATCGTTGCCTAGCGGCTCATCATTTCTATTGTCAATATTTAGCCCATCAGAAGAGGCATACTCTCTTGTAAACTTGAAGTTTGGGGGAACCGGGTCGCCAAGGCGCAGCTCTAAGTTACACTTATCAACTATCTCCTGCGTATGGGTAATGGCTTCTGGAATATCTGCAAAAAGCCTTGCCATCTGCTCTGGAGATTTGAGGTAAAACTCATGAACGGAGTGACGCATGCGGTTTGGGTCGTCGTAAAGTTTATTCATCCCGATACACATAAAAGCCTCGTGATACTGCGCATCACCCGCAAATGTGTAGTGAGTGTCGTTTGTAGCAACTACTTTTATCTCTAGCTCTTTTGAGAGTTTAAGAACCTGTTCGTCGATGAAGAGTTGGTCGCCTATGCCGTGGCGCATAAGCTCAAGGTAAAAATCATCTTTAAATATCTCTTTGTACTCTAACGCAACAGCTTTTGCACCCTCATATCCAAGCGCACCGTTTTTTACATTTCTGTCGTTTGCTAAATTAAGATGCCAATTTACTTCGCCTTGAAGACATGCAGAAGTACAAATCAAGCCTTCAGAATGTTCACGAAGCTCTTTTTTATTGATTCTCGGAAAGTAGTAAAAACCATCTATAAAAGCCTTTGATGAGAGGTACATAAGATTCTCATACCCTTTTTGATTTTTTGCAAAAAGACAGATATGAAATCGTTGTTTTGTACTTTTATCATCAATAGCATCGCCATTATGAATATAACCCTCCATTCCTATGATTGGTTTTATTCCGGCCTCTTTCATCTGCTTATAAAAATCTATTACGCCAAACATATTGCCATGATCCGTCATAGCGACGCTTGTCATACCAAGTTTTTTAACCTGAGATACGAGATTTGAGAGTTTGTTAGCACCATCAAGCAGTGAGTATTCGGTATGGAGATGTAGGTGCGTAAATGGTAAGTTGCTCATTTAATTACTGCTTTAGTTATGTTTTGAATTGCTTATTATATTTTAAGTTGCTTTAGCAGGAGTTGAGAGCTTGACTATTTATGTTTCTTTTATATTGCTTTTATATTTATAGTAATACAATAATCTTATATATAAGAAATAAAAAGGGGTGGATTGTGTGGATTAATAATCGTATTTTACTAAGCAGTGTTACGGCATCGTTGTTGCTTGTGAGTTGTCCGATAGCGGTTATTGCCGCAGATGTGACAGGAATCGTCTACAATGGAGATGCAAACGAAACAAATGCGGTTTCCGTTACACTTGATGATATTGATTCAGACACTCGGATTGCAATTGACATACAAAATGCTGTTAATTCAGACATTACTATTTCTAACAGCGCTACACTGACTGTTGACTCGGAGAACGAAAATGTATTTGGTATCAACGCCCAAAGCAGTAGTGACGGTACGATTAGTAATAGCGGAACCATAGATTTAAATGCAACCAATAATGGTGCAATAGGTATTAGTATCAATGATGTTAACAACGGTACTGTTGTCAATACTGGGGATATTGTTACGATAAGCGGCGGAGACAATTCTACTGGAATCTATGCATACGAGAATTCAGGGTCAATTATCAACAGTGGCTCTATCGATCTCAATACAACAGGTGGAGCAGCCTACGGTATTAATGTCGATGAGGAGAATAATGGCAACACGGGCACCCTCACCAATTCAGGAACAATCAGAGCAGAGTCATCAGTATCCGATGCTTATGGAATTTATACGGGTGATAATGGCTCAGACGGAATCATTACGAATACAAGTGCAGGCATAATTACTGTTATATCAACGATGGAAGGGGCTACTGCTGGCGGTATTACGATAAGTAATACGAATTATGGCGAAGTCAACAATTTAGGCGCCATTAATGCTACCTCATCCGTCGGTTCCGCATATGGTATCGGTGTAGGCACAAATGATACAGATGGCACAATAAATAATGAGGGAAATATTATCGCTGAGGGATTCAACGCTGATACCTACGGAATTTACAGTAATACCAATAACGGCACAATCTCCCATAGCGGAACCATAGAAGCCTCCACAACGGATGATGGCGGAGCTTATGGTATCTATATCAGTAACAATTTTGGAACCGTTACTGCTGATGGAAGCCTCTATGCCCACTCTTTAAACGGTAGTACATATGGTATTTACATAGAAAATGATAATAGTGGGGTCATTACGACCAATAATTCGATCAGAGCAATGTCAACGGATGGTGAAGCGGTCGGTATTTATATCGGTGGCAGCAACAACCAAGACTTAACGAATAATGGGACAATCGAAGCTATTTCGGACAATAGTACAGCAATCGGTATAGAAATTTCAAACAGCAATGCAGCAACGATTAGTCATACAAATTTTATTAATGCAGTTTCCATCACACAAGATGCTTATGGAATAAAGGTGTGGAATAATGATGGAAGTGGAACGGTATCCAATGACGGAGAAATCGAGGCTTCATCCACAGATGAAAATGCATATGGCATTTACCTCAGCGGTACCAACAGTGGTTCAATTACCAACAGCGGAACAATAGTTGCGAATTCGACCAATAATGACGCCTATGGTATTTATGTCAATGACAACATAGGAACTATTACCAACAGTGGAACCATTACGGCACCTGTTGCCATTTATGCAGGCAGCAGCGGAGCCTTTGAAAATACTTCTACGGGAATCATTAACGGTGATATACAGGCTGGAAATACAAATGTTCAAAATGACGGAACCATCAATCTAGCTTCCACCGACTTCTCTACCGTCAATGACTTTACCCAAAGTTCTGCAGGAACACTTGAAATCAAACTCAACAGCGGAGCAGACGGAGTTCCGTCGTACTCAAAACTATCGGCAAACGGCATAGTAACACTTGCAAGCGGTACAACACTTAATGTCAATGTGCAAACATCAACTGACTATCAAGATTTGCTTATCGGTCAGCAGTTAGCAGATGTTATTTCAGCTACGACACTAACTACGGATGCATCAACGCTAAATGTAACAGATACATCTGCCTTGTTAAACTTTAATGCTATTGTAGATGGAAACACATTGGATTTGGATGTCGTAAAAGGAGTTTCTATACTTGATGCCACCCAAAACAGCGGTGTTGTCGGAGCATATGGAGCAGCAGGTGTACTCGAAGAGTATGCAGGAGATGATTCAGATTTGAATGACTTTATTGATTCTCTTAATATACTTGAAACAGAGGAAGAAGTTGCTCAGGCTATTTTAGAAACAACTCCGACGACTACAACTGCTCTTTCAAATATGAATACGCAGTTTTATAACAACATAGGCTCTATAGTTGGGTCCCATCAAAATAATCCAAATGGAATGAACTCTGGAGATATGGTGCTTGGCGATAAAAATCTATGGATTAAACCTTTTGGCTCATATAGCAAGCAAAATAACAAAGATGGACTCAATGGGTTTAGTGCTCATTCAAAAGGAGTTGGAATTGGAGTTGATGGAGAGTACGAAAATAATCAGCGCATTGGTTTAGCCGTTTTCTACACTCAAGCAGATGCCGACACTAACGGTGTAAACCAAAATACAAAATTAGATATATTTAATCTAATTGTATATGGAAACTTTCCAATTATAGATAATTCAACAAATTTATTTTATCAACTTGGCATGGGTATTCAACAAACTAACTCCACTCGCACCATTACAGCTCCTGCTTTAACAGCTAAAGCTGATTTTAACGCAAAGACTCTCTTTGCCAATGTCAAACTGGCACGAGATACAGCATTAGGCAATACTTTAAATCTTTCAAATCAACTTTTTGGAACATATGTTTATTATAAAAATCCTTCATACAGTGAATCCGGAGCAGGAGGATTAAACCTCAATGTTCAAGGTTTTGATACTACATCTTTAGTGTTTGGCGTTGAAGAGAGTTTAAAGTATTCTATGACAGAAGGAACAAATCTAATATTAAATTTAGCGCTTGGATATGATTTTGGCAATACAAAGCAAGATGTGTTGGCTAGTTATTATGGTGCAAGCGGAACAGTTTTTACTACTAGTGGAATTGACAATGGTCCTTGGAGTTATAAAACTGGAGTAGAGATTGCACAAGAGCTGCAAAACAATCTTTCTGTAAGTGCAGGATACGATTTGGATGGAAAAGGAAGTGATTTCAAAAATCATAGCGTATCGGCAAAAGTCAATTGGAAATTTTAGAAGCACTTTGCTAAATGCGTAAATATTTTTTACTCTTTTTTACGCTTCTATTTTCTCTTTTGTTTGTTGGGTGTGGATATACAATGCCCACACCTCAAGAGAGAGTGCAAAATATTAAAAATTTGACTCAATCTTCAAAATTATCTATGCGTGTTTACGCAACATCACTGTTTGAAATCATGGCGTACACTAGCGACCTTACATCGTGCAGCGATAAAAATGTTCATATCTACATAGAGGGTGACGGACTAGCGTGGATATCTTCGCAAAGAGTTTCAGACAATCCTACCCCTATTAATCCCTTGGCTCTCAAGCTTGCACTACAAGACGCTCATCCATGTGTTGTTTATATAAGCAGACCATGCCAATATGTTGGTAGTGCAAAATGTGAGCAAAAATATTGGACAAGCCATAGATACGCACCGGAAGTTATAGGAAGCTATAATGAAATATTAAATGACATAAAAAGCAATTATACTACTGGCTCTTTTAGTTTATTTGGATATTCAGGAGGCGGTGCCATTGTTGCTCTTTTAAGTACTCAAAGAAATGATGTACGACAATTTGTCACTATTGCAGGAAATCTTGATACTCGATATTGGAGCAATCTACATCATCTAAAACCGCTTTTTGGTTCATTAAATCCAGCTGATTTCTCTGATAAACTGAGCAAAATTAATCAGTATCATTTAATAGGTGGAAAAGACAAGATAATAGATGAATCTGTTTTTATCTCCTACAAAAATAATTTCAAGGATAGCAGCAAAATAAATCATAAAATATTTAAAGAATTTACACATAATTGTTGCTGGGATGAACAATGGAAAACAATCTTAGAAAACATCCTTAAAATTAAAGATTAGTTCTTTTCGTTGTTTTTTGCGGACTCTATAATATATGCTTTAAGCTCTCCATATTTATGCTTGTACTCATCACTCTTAAAATAGGTGTGAGAGCTTTTGCGGATTCCCTCTTTGCTATCTACATATGCCTCATCTTTGTTTAGATGAATATTTGAAAGTGATGTGCCCTCACTATCCAATATTTTATTCCATTCATCAGCAGTGTGAGTAGTTACAAATATTTTACTGCTCAGATGGCAGACCCTGCACTGCTTTAAATAGACTAACTGTCCATTAAATGTAGATATAGCATTTAAAGCAAAAGGCGATATGAAAGCAAAGATAAAAAACAAAGAAAGAGATTTTTTCATATTACTTAACCTTTAATTCATTGACATATAAAAATTATATGCCAATCTAGTTAAATGCAGAGTTTATTTAACTTTTTCTAAATACTCGCAGTCAACTGTATTTACTCTGATTGTATCGCCCTCAAGCACATGGTAAGGAACTTGCACAACCGCACCTGTCTCTAGCGTTGCCGGTTTTCTGCTTCCGCTTGAAGTGTCGCCTTTGAAGTTTGGAGGAGTATCAGTGATAACAAGTTCCATTACTTCAGGAGCTGACACAGATATTGCCTTGCCTTTGTAAAAAATAATATCAACTTGAATTCCGTCTTTAAACCATTTAGAAGCATCATCGCACTGCTCATATGAGAGTCCTAGCTGCTCGTAACTGTCATTATCCATAAATTGATACATCTCTCCATCGTCATATAGATACTGCATAGTTTTAAAAGTTATCTCAGGAACTTCAAACTTATCGCCTGCATGAACAGTTTTATCAACAACTTTGCCGTTTAAAAAACTTTTAACTTTCATACGGACAAATGCTGCGCCTTTGCCCGGTTTAACATGTTGAAACTCTACCACTTTGTATGGTACTTCGCCTATAACAAGACGAACATTCTTTTTAATATCACCCATTCCGACAGTTGCCATAAATACACCTTGCAAAATATTTTTTTGAATTTTACATAAAAAGTGCTTAAGGATATCTCTTTAGAGTTAATCCTCTCTCTTTTTTGTTACTTTTTTTACACTCTGCGAACGGTGGCGGGGTTTCTTTTTTTTCTCTTTGACAGAGTGTGCCGCATCGCTCTCTTCTAATGAGGGCGCAGCAACGAACTCTTCTACCTCTTTCTCTGGTATCTGCATCTTCATTCTAATCTCGATAATGCCAAGAAATCCTTTCTCATCAGGACTAACCAAAGAGATAGATTCTCCTGCTCCGTCAATCAAAAGAAGACGATTGAAATAGTCCTCATATTGAGTGGGAACATCGTAATTTATGATAGTTTGTATATCAGGCAGACCCAATGTTTTTAAAATCATATCTGTTGTTATAAGGATGTTCAGCTCACTCGTATTGAACATTTTTACAGCCGCTTCATGCTCATCGGTCCTATGATTCCCGTGTATTGCGCGAGCTTTGATATTTTTTGCATTTAAATATAAACTAAGCTCATCGGCTCTGCGTTTGCTTTTTGCTATAACTACCATCTGTTTATCAGGACTGTTTTTAATCAGCTGCTCAACCATTCTCGGCTTGTCATGCTGCGCTGCAAGATGAACCGTCTGTTTAGTTCTGTTTCCGACACTTACATTGTCATAATACTTTTTTTTGCATGTTTTTTTAGTTTTTTTTGACATAGTAGTTAATCCCTTTGGAAGTTTGGAGGAATTATAGCTGAGTGCCGATAGGTTGTAAAGTGTGGTAAAATTGCTGCTTATCTGTTTTTTCTTCTAAGGACTCAATTTTGAAAAGTCAAAATCTTGCCAATACCTTTTATCAATGGGAGGGCGACACTCTTGTATTAAATATTTTAGGTACTCCCAGCGCAAAACGAGACGCAATCGGAAAAGTTAAAGGCAATCAGCTAAAAGTAAGCGTAACAGCCGCACCGGTGGCAGGAAAAGCAACTGACCATATGGTTAAATTTTTAGCCAAAGAGTTTGGGATTTCTACATCGGACATTGTGGTAGTATATGGACGGATGAATGTAAACAAACAGCTTCGTATAAAAAACCCAAAAACACTCCCTGCCGTTATAGCAAAAAACGGCTAATTTTATAAATCAGAGCACGCGATAAAAAAGGCGTTTTGAATCGTTTTCATGCGGAAGAAGAAGTTTTTGAAGCTCCGTAGAGACTTTGGCATAGTAGGAATTTCCGACTAAAGCGCCATTGTAGGCATTGATTGCTTTATCGTTGGAACGGTGTTTTTTGTAGCACTCCCATAAAATTCCCGCAGCGACATTAAGGTTTGTATCTTCATTTAAAAGTCCATGAAGTGATACATTCATCCCCTTAAGTACATCTTTATGCATATTATTTATCTGCATAAGCCCAATATCAAAGCTCGGATAGCGGTAGTAATCCAAAAAATCGACTACACCCTTGGCTTGAGCACTGTTTCTGCTGTGAATTTCTACTACTTTCGTATATGTGTTGTAAGGAATTCTACTGTTTTGCAGCATTATATAGAGTTTATCGCGCTGGATTTTTGTCAGTTTTGTATAGTTGACAGAGATTACCAGCGGGTCAAGATTGCTTTCTACTTTTGAGATAGCGTAGAGAAGTCTTGGCTCAATTCCGTATGCTTCTCCTGTGCGAATCCACATATTTGTGGCAGCTTGCGCGCTAAACATCAACAGCATCAATAACCAAAACGCTCTTATCATTCTATACTGTTCCTTGATGAAAATTTACTTATAATGCCACCAAAGCAAAAATAGTACCTATATTATCTGTTGCCCTTAAAAAATTTGTCATAAACAAGATAGGCGCCCAATAGCCCGACTACAAAAAATACGAAATACTCCATATGCAAAGAGGAAAAAAGGTGAAGATGCTCATGCTCTTTACCGTGAGCAAGTAGAGTGCCGAGTAACATTTGAAAAATTAGTACATATTTCATAAAAATACCGCCATTTTATAAAGATTAGACTATTTTAATCAATTGTTCCTTATAATAGAGAAAGTTTCCTACTAAGGATGTTTTTCAGATGCCAATAGCAACAGATGACAGATATAACACGCTTGAGAAAAGCATGAAAAAGCTCGGGTACGACAAGAGCGGTTTGATTGAGATTCTTCACACAGCTCAGGAGACATTCGGATATTTGAGTATTGATACGCTCAAGTTCATAGCACAAAGGCTCAAACTTCCATACTCAAAAGTTTACGGTGTTGCTACATTCTACAACTTTTTCAGGCTAAAACCAAAAGGCAGACACAATGTCGTTGTTTGTCTTGGAACTGCTTGCTACATAAAAGGCTCTAACAAAATCTTAGAAAAAATAGAAGAGAGATTTGGCATAAAAGCAGGCGAAACGACATCCGATGAAGCTCTCTCACTTCTAACTGCTAGGTGTTTTGGCTCATGTTCTCTTGCTCCCGTAATGGTCTGCGATGATGTGATAAAAGGCAAAGTATCGCTTGAAAATCCCCTTTGTGAGATTGAGGAGATTATAAAATGATTACATCCATACAAGAGCTTCAAGAAGTGGCAAGCAAAAAAAGAGAAGATAATGAAAAAAATCCAAGAGAGATTGGGGTTGAGAGAAGTTCTGCTTTTTATACAAAACAGAGAAGAATTGTTTTACAAAACGAAGGACTCATCGACCCTGACGATATAGAGGATTATATTGCTCACGGCGGCTACATGTCACTTTTTAAAGCACTCGATGAAATGAGCCCAAAAGAGGTTATTGAAGAGGTAAAAATAAGCGCTCTTCGCGGTCGCGGCGGTGGGGGTTATCCCACGGGTCTGAAATGGGAGAGCGTCTCAAAAGTCATAAGCGAGCAGAAGTATATCATCTGCAACGGCGATGAGGGCGACCCAGGGGCTTTTATGGACAGAGCGGTTATGGAGAGCGACCCGCACAGAGTGCTTGAGGGAATGGCGATTGCGGGTTATGCATGCGGAGCAAACAAGGGCTATATCTATGTTCGCGCGGAATACCCAATAGCGGTAGAGAAGCTTAACAGAGCAATAAAACAAGCAACAAAACTTGGAATATTGGGAGAAAATATCGCACATAGCGGTTTTAATTTCACCATTGAGATAAGACTTGGTGCAGGCGCGTTTGTCTGCGGAGAGGCGACGGCGCTTATCGCTTCAATCGAGGGAGGACGCGGACATCCTAGACAAAAACCCCCTCATCTGAGCGACCATGGACTCTGGGGCAAACCTACCGTTTTAAACAATGTCGAAACACTCGCAAATATCGCACCCATCATAATAAACGGCGGTGCTTGGTTTAAGTCCATTGGAACAGAGAGCTCAAGCGGGACAAAAGTTTTTGCACTCACCGGACACATAAAGAACACGGGACTTGTCGAAGTACCGATGGGAACGACCCTAAGAGAGATTATCTTTGAGATTGGCGGCGGAGTTGAAGATGGCAGAAAGTTTAAAGCTATCCAGTCAGGCGGACCCAGCGGAGGTTGTATCCCCGAGCATCTTTTGGACTTGCAAGTGGATTATGAGTCGTTAAAAAGTGCCGGCTCCATTATGGGAAGCGGCGGGTTAATCGTCATAGACGACAGCTCAAATATGGTAGAGATTGCACGCTACTTTATGGATTTTTGCGCCAGCGAATCATGCGGAAAATGCACGCCTTGCCGTGTCGGGACAACAGAACTCACACAATTGCTTGACAAGTTTATAGCAAAAAAAGCGACCAAAAAAGATTTTGAACTTTTAAAAGAGATGTGCGTGGTGGTTAAGAGCACGAGCCTTTGTGGATTGGGGCAGACTGCGCCAAATCCCGTTCTTAGCACTATAAGATACTTTGAAGATGAATACTTGGCAGGAATTTGCGATGATTAGAGAAAAAGTAAGAGTTAAAAGCTTTAAGATAAACGGTGTCTGTGTCACGGGGCAGTCAGACCAAACCATACTTGAGGTTGCGCGCGACAACAACATCGAGATTCCGACACTTTGCTATTTAGAGGGGCTTAGCTGTGTCGGCTCGTGCAGAATGTGCATAGTGGAGATAAAAGGCTCTCACGAGCTAACCCCATCATGCACGGCAAAGATAAAAGAGGGAATGGAGGTCACCACTTCTTCACCTCAAATAGAAGCCTCAAGGAAGATGATACTCTCCATGATGTTTTCAGAGCGCTCTCACACATGCTCAACATGCGTTGCTAACGGAGACTGCGAACTTCAAAGCAAGTCGGTGGAGCTTGAACTTGAACACAGTCAAGTGCCGTATCTGAACCAGAGATTTGAGATTGACGCTTCGCATAAAAACTTTGTAAACGACCCAAACAGATGCATACTATGCACAAGATGTATCCGTGTCTGCGATGAGATTGAGGGGGCACATGCGCTTGACTTGGCAGGCAGAGGGTTAAATATGAGAATAATTCACGATATGGATGAGCCTTGGGCAGATTCGCAGAGTTGTACAAGCTGCGGCAAATGCGTCTATGTCTGCCCGACAGGTGCACTTTATGAGAAAGATATCAGCGAAGAAGAGGTTATCAAAAAGAGAGAGATTATTACGGAGCTAATCAAAAACAGGGGCGGGAGATAAACTATCTTCAAAAAGAATCTATATGGCTATCTATCTCTTTTATAAACTCATCATGCTCTATATATTTGGCATTTTTTTCTGCCTCAGAAACTCTTTTTTTTGCCTCATCTACATTACTCACCACAAAAGACGGCGTATCCTCAATAAACTTATTATCGTTAAAATCTTGTGTTACATCAAAAAATAGCACTTGTAAAGTCAAGTTCTCTTTCTCTTGAAAATAGTGATAAAGACTTTGTACTACATCATTATCTTTGGGGTAAATCAGATACATTTGCCTACACTTTTCATACTTTGTTCCATAGGCATAGAGCTGATACATATCTGCCTGTGCAATGCCGCTATAAGCTTTTTCTTCACTAAGTATTTTCCATTTTGTATCGGCTATTATTAAATTATCTCCATCTTTGTTGATAACTATATCCGGCTTGAGCCTGAATTTTCCATCTCCATTTTCATAAGCTAAATGGTGTGTTTTATCTTGCAGGCTTACATCAAGCCCTTTTTTCTTTAGATAGCTACCCACATAACTCTCAAAAAGCAGATTCATATCAAACAATAGTGCGAAAGCAACATCATTCCCTTTGTAAGGAGTAAAACTATTTTCAAGTAAAAAGGTCTTGCACCACAAAAGCACCTGTTCGTAGTCCTTCATCTGGCGGTTCAGCTTCACTTTTGAAAAATCAGTTTTTATATCATGTGAAATTGAAATCTCATCAAATACAAACAAAAACTCTCGAATGCGTTGCTGATTAGAGTTTAGTTTTGATTTTTTGTATAAAAATGCAAGTGTTGTTTTTATAAGTCTGTTTTCTGCTCTGTCGCTCAAAAATTCTTGATACTCAACATAAAAACGCTCTTTATGGATGTAGTTTTGTTTTATCTGTTCGTTGATTTTGAGTTTGCCTTTTAAAAATTTTAGATTTTCCTCTTTTGTGATGTAGTCACTTTTTATACCTTTTTGAATAAGCTTTGCAAGCTCTTCCAAAAACATCGTTATAAATATCTCCAAAAGCGGCATTTTAGAACTTTTGAGGTTTGCTATATTGAAGTTTTTAAAGGGTGATTTTTTCAGAGTTTTAAGCATTTTTATCAAAACTTTTTTAGATTCTTCTTCATTCAAACTTTGGATTTTAGGCAGTATCTCGATGGTTGTGCCATCTTTTGTTTGAATGACACCCACATAATTTTGGGCTTGCAATACTTTGCCAAATCCTTTTTTTGTAGTTATTTTTAGATATTCGGCAGTTTTTTCGTTTTCAAGTACAAACTTTTCCAAAGCCTCAAAAGTTTCTTCTTTAACAAAGTTGAATTTTGTACTATCTTTGTATTGAAGAAACTCAAACTCTTTTAAAACTATTTGCTTTTGCATAATTTTAAATAAGCCTCATTAGAAAACTCTTTTACGATGGCATAAATATACTTTTCATCTTCTATATAATCATCGCCGATATCATCAAAAATATCTGATTTTTGGATGGTTTTACTTATAAAACCGTCATTTAAAACCAATCGAATTTTTTCCCAATCATCATAAAAATACTCTTGTAAAAGTGGGATAATCTTGTTTTTCATCACATTATCAAGCTCATCTTTAGTTTTTACATCTATAAAATAGGCATGTCCGATGGTGTGGTCTCTGTCGTATAAATATTCAACTCTTTTGTTTATTGTCTCAAGAAGTGATTTAATATTTATTTTCTCATTTTCATTAGTAGTTATTGCTAGGTCTTTTAATAATTCAGGTTTTGGCATCATCTCATTGAAATCAAATCTTCTCCTTAAAGCAGTATCCATCAAAGCGATACTTCTATCTGCCGTGTTCATAGTGCCGATGATGTAGAGATTTTGCGGTACTCCAAAAGTGTCATTTGAGTAAGGAAGTTTTACTTGTATCTCTTCATCCGCTCCAATTCGTTTACTCGGTTCTATAAGGGTAATGAGTTCACCAAAGATTTTGGAGATATTTCCGCGGTTTATTTCGTCGATGATGAGGATGTGGTTTTTGAGAGGTTCTTTTACTTTCTCTTCTTCTACAACATCAAATTTTTGCTTCTGGAACTCTTTATACATCGAAAAATAATAAGTATCTTTTTGCCTCTGATTGTTAATACCAAAAACATCTTTGGCAAGCTGTCTTGATGTTTTAAAATCAATATCAGAATCTAATATCTTAAATAATTCACCAATATCCAACTCTAAAATATTTTCACTGTAGTTTGAATCTTCCGTGAATACAAATATGCTTGTATCTCTTATATCTTTTATTTTAAATTTTCCGCCTTTTGTTTTTGTAAATTCTCTTTGATCTTCTAGCGAATCATTTAAAAATTGCTCTATTTTTTGTTGTAATGATTTCTCTTGTATGAGTTTTTCTAATGACTTTTGACTATTTTCATAGTTTTCTTTTGCTTGTTTTGATAGTTTTTTAAATATACCAGATTCAATTTTGTATTCAATCCCTTTTTCAGATGTTTTAGCTTTTATCCCCTCGACAAACTCCTCATATCCATAACTCTGATGAAAGGCTACAAACTCTATCCGCCCTGCTTTTTGGAGTTCATCAAATCTTTTTTTCGCCTCTTCTCTTATTTGCGGCACAACCCCGTCAATTATTTCTAAAGCTTTATTGATGGTGTTGTATGTTTTTCCTGTGCCGGGAGGTCCGTAGAGAATTTGGTTTAGAGGTTGTGATTGTTTTGTATTGTTTGGCATTTTATTTCTTGTTTCTTGTTTTTTTTCTTGATTATTTAATTTATCATTTTTAATTTCGTTAATTTCATCTATCCTTTTATTAAATTCATCTATACTCACAAAAAATTTATCATCAAGATTGTATTTTTTTATTAATTCATCAGATTTCAATCTAAAATTTTTTATGAAATAATTTAAATTATCTATCATGTTAGGTGATTTAAAATATGCAAAATATTGATTAGTTCTTTGCTCTACCTTTTCAATTTCATTAGAGTTTTTTAAATACTCTATCAATTCCCCATAAAACTTTATTTCATCCTGAGTTATTCCATCTACTCTTTTAAAAACAATTTCAATGTACTGTTTTTCTGCAAAAACATATCCAATCGTTTTTGTTTTATTGTGTTTGCATCCTCTATTATATAAAGCAACAAAAATATAATTATTGGCACCTTGAAACCAATAGCCATTACATAATCTACATTTAGAAATATCATCTTTATGATTATTATGATTTTTTCTTGGTGAAAATGTAAAACTACTACCCTCTTTTCTATATTTAAGTAAATATTCCAAAATTTCATTATGCTTATTTAATAATTCTGTCTCACTCATCCCGCACTCCCCCTCTAATTTTTATTTTCCAAAACTTATCAAACTTATCAAACCTATTATTTTACCTATGATTATAACATCAAAAACAGATCCACACTCTGTATCTCCACATCATCAACTCTTTCATTTACATCATAAGTGATGAGCGTACAGCTATCATCCTCTTTTTTAAAGTGGCTAAATGCACCGATTTCCCGCTTTCTAGTTTTCTCATCGCTGATGTCGTATGACACTTGGTATAGTCTGTTTTTGCTATAAAAATCAACTTCTACACTCTCTTTAAGGTATGTCAAATTTTCATCATTTTTGTATAGTTCATTAAAAACCAGATTTTCTAAAGATGTTCCTAGATTTTTAGTTCTGCTAACTCCCAGATTTAAAAAACCGTTGTCGCTTAGATATAATTTTTTGGCTGAGGCGATTTGAGATGTCAGTTTGTTGTGAAAAGAGGGTATCGTTGAAATTAAGAAATTATCTTCAAAATAGCCTATGTACTCTTTTATCATCTTTGGGTCACAGTTTAATTTTTTTGCAAGCGAACTGTAATTTAGTGTGCCTGCCGCGTTTGATACGCAGTAGTAAAAAAGGTCTCTGATTGTTTGAGAGTTTTTGATGTTGTATCTTGGAACTATGTCTTTGAGTATGATATCTTCTGCTATGTTTTTGAGATACTCTTTTTTTATCATCTCGTCACTGTTTGAGATTACGGAGTAGTAGCCTCCCCATTTTAGATACTCATCCAGCGCTCTTTTTATCTCTATGCGATTTGCTGCCATTTCTAATTTTGTAGAGTGCTTAATCTGCTTAAAGTCCAAAAGCTCTCTAAAGTTAAAACTTTGTATCTGAAGTTTTAAAACTCTTCCCGTTAAAACAGTTGCGTAGTTTGAGGTTAAAAGTGAAGAGTTGGAGCCGGTAATGATGAACTTGATGTCGGAGTTTTCATATCTGTTTTTTACAAAAACTTCCCAGTTTTGAAAGATTTGTACTTCATCTATGAAAAAATATATCTTCTCATCTTTATTTGGATTTGCCAGTTTTAGGTAAGCTTCATAGATTTTTTCAAGATATGCCGCATCATTTTTATAGGGAATAAACTCTGTTTTTTCAAGATTGATGAAAAATATATTTTTGGCATTTACTGTTTTTAAAAGCTCATGGATAAGAAGTTTTGCAAGCGTGCTTTTGCCCACCCTTCTGGCTCCGATGATAGCTAAAATCTCTTGCGTTTTTAAAAAACTAAGCGCCTTTTGCAGTGCTTCTCTTGGCGTAAAACTATTATAAGCTTTTCCGTTTAGCCAATGCGGGTTGTCTTCCAATAGAATTGAATCCATTTTATTTCCTTTATATATGGAATGTATTCCTCATATTATCAAATTTTTGGATAATACAATCTCTTTTAAGTTAATATCCTATGGATTTGGAGATTACATATCCATATTTATTAAAAGAGTTAAGTTTAAAAAAAATAATTAATTCGCTAAAATAGACAAAATGCTTCAAAGGTTAAACAGATGCAAAAAAAGATTCGCCTTGCAACCATTTGGCTTGACGGCTGTTCGGGATGTCACATGTCGATACTCGATATGGATGAGAAGCTCATAGAGATAGCACAATATGTTGATGTTGTTTACAGCCCCTATGTCGATGCAAAAGAGTTTCCGCAAGATGTTGATTTGACCATAGTTGAAGGTGCGCTCAGCACCGACCATGACATAGCGATGATAAAGAAGATAAGAGAGAACTCAAAGCTCATAATAGCTCTTGGAGACTGCGCGATTACCGGAAATGTATCTGCTATGAAGAATCTCTATGGAAGCGAAGCGGTGCTAAAAAAAGGGTATCTTGATTTGGCTGATTTGAATGAAAAAGGAGAGTACCCCTCCAAAATGGTTCCAAAACTTTTAGATAAAGTTTTGCCTCTGCATGAAGTTGTACATGTAGACTACTTTCTCCCCGGCTGCCCTACTCCTTCCGATGCAATTTACGAGATGCTAAAGGCGCTCATAGAGGGCAGAGAGATACATATACACTCCATTACAAGGTTTGGAAAATGAAGAAGATAACCATAGACCCAGTAACAAGAATCGAGGGGCACGCCAAAATCACAATCGACCTTGATTGTGATGGCAAAGTAGAAGATGCGAAGCTTCATGTAACACAGTATAGAGGTTTTGAGAAGTTTTGCGAGGGCAGAATGTATACCGAAATGCCCGCACTAACCGCCAGAACCTGCGGTATCTGCCCAGTCAGTCACGTTATAGCATCCACAAAAGCAATAGATGAGATTCTCTCCATCACACCGCCGCAAGCCGGAATAAACATACGAAAAATTATAAACCTTGCGCAGTTGCTTCAGTCACATACGCTGAACTTTTTTCATCTCTCAAGTCCTGATTTTGTTTACGGTTTTGATGCGCCAAAAGAGGATAGAAATATCTTCAAGATGATGCAGACGCACCCGCAAATGGCAAAAGACGGCATAAATCTAAGAGCATTCGGGCAAAAAATCATAGAAGAGTTGGCTGGAAAAAGAATCCATCCGACAGGCATAGTGGCGGGCGGAGTAGAGCATAAGATGGAGCTAAGCCAAAAAGAGAATATCCTCTCACAAATCCCTGATATGCTAAAGATAGCTCAAGGTGCGTTGGAGTTTTTCAAAACAAATCTTCATAAATTTCAAAAAGAGATAGCCTCCTTTGCATCGTTTCCTTCCATCTTTATGGCGCTAACAAATGATGAGGGCATGTTGGAGCATTATGATGGATATTTGCGCTTTATTGACAGTGAGGGAAATATCCTAAAAGATAAAATTGACCCGCAAGATTACAAAGATTATATCGGCGAGGCTGTCGAAGATGAGAGCTACCTGAAATCTCCATACTACAAACCGCTTGGCTACGAAAAAGGAATGTACAGAGTCGGAGCATTGGCAAGATTAAATATTGCCTCAAAGTGCGGAACTCCCCTAGCAGATGAAGAGCTAAAAAACTTCAAAGCATTAAACAACGCCAAACCTGTTTTAAACTCATTTTACTACCACTACGCAAGGCTTATCGAGATGATTTATGCCATTGAGAAGATTGAAGAGCTTTTAAACGACGACGAGACGATGAGCGAAGATGTAAAAACAACGGCAAAAATAAGCAAAAGCAGAGGCGTGGGATGTTCGGAAGCGCCGAGGGGAACGCTATTTCACGACTATGAGGTAACAAAGGACGGAGTTATAACCGCCGTAAATCTCATAATCGCAACAGGCAACAACAACCTTGCCATGAATGCGGGGGTAAAACAGACGGCGCAAATGTTTGTAAACGGCAACAACATCACGGACGGCGCACTCAACAGAGTTGAGGCAGTCATCAGATGTTTTGACCCATGCCTTAGCTGTTCAACACATGCGCTTGGAATCGTCTCATCTAAAATAGAGGTGCGAGACCATAACAAAAATATAATCAAAGTGATAGATAGAAACTGATGAGAGTTATAATCGGATACGGAAACTCTCTTAGAGGCGAAGATGCTTTCGGGCTTGATGTTATAAAAGAGCTGCAAAGGCTTTCTTTAAAAGATACGAAACTCATCTCTGCACATCAACTAACACCGGAGATGACCTTGGAGCTTCTTGATGCTAACGAAATAATCTTTATCGACACCTGCTATGATGAAAAAAACAACTATTCTCTGGCTTGCTCTTTAGCTCAGCAAAACAGTTTAAACCTAGGCCACCACATAGCGCCAAAAACAATAATCCAGATGTTAAATACTCTTTACGACAATCATCCTGACTTTTTTATCTACTCTATGATGAGCAGCAGTTTTGATGAGATAATGGATTTAAATAAGTATAGAGAGTGCGTGGATGTGGTTAGCAAGCACTTAAAGTGCTCCTAACTATCTTTTTTATATGACCTTATTTCAATCATTCTGAGAACAATTGCCGAAATATATGGGATACTTTGTATTAAAAGTGTTGCAGAAAATAGATAAACCTCTACAATCCCTTGATGATTTGTCATAACAAGCGCCGTAAATGAACCGATTAGCAATGATGCTAAAATAATCTCATTTTTTATAGGGCTCTCCAAAGCTTTTTTACTGTTTCCGCCCTTTTCCGTTCTTTTAAACGGCAGGCGGTCTTTTACAAATCCATCATATACAGCTTTAAAAATTGTAAGCTGCAGACTCATGGCTGCAATAGCGCCTAAGAGCGAATGATAAAGGTTTGCTCCGACTCTTGTTCTATAAAGCACAAATGAGTGAATAACATTGACAATAAACGCAGTCAAAATCGGTACGGTAAGTGCGATTGTCGGGATAGTCACTCCGACAAAGATAATCACAGGAACCCAGATTATGTTAAGAATTGAAGTAACCGTTCCTAACGCATCAGAGAGCCAAAAAAACCAACCTGTTATAAAGTGGTGCTTTTGAGCACGAGTCAGAGTTTTAGACGATGGCTTAAAGTGTTGCCAATGCTTTTTAAGAATCTGTATAGCTCCATATGCCCAGCGGTGACGCTGATTTTTAAACGCTTCGATGGTGTCTGGCAACAGTCCATGTCCATATCTGCGGTTTGTATAGTGTCCAATATAACCCGCTTCAAAGAGTCTAAGTCCAAGTTCGCTATCTTCAACTATGGTATCTGTATTCCATTGACCGACTTCATCAAAAGCACTTTTGCGTATTAAAAGCATAGTTCCATGGGCGACGATGGCATTCTCTTCATTTCGTTCCACCATTCCAATATCAAAAAAGCCTGCATACTCTGCATTCATAGCAGTTTTTAGAAGCGATTCTTTGCCGTCTCTGTGGTCTTGCGGAGCTTGTACCAACGCCACTTTTTGATCTTCAAAAATAGGTACCAAATCAACAAGCCAGTTTGGACTAATAACATAATCAGCGTCAATTACTGCCAATATCTCCGTGGTTGGATTTACATACGCAAGAGCTTTGTTTAACGCTCCGGCTTTAAAGCCGCTGCACTCGATATCAAGATAAACAAACTTTGAGCCAAGTTCTTCACATAAGGCTTTAATTGGCGCTTTATAATACTCATCTGGCGTATTATTAATTATAACAAGCACTTCATAGTTAGTGTATTTAAGCTTTGAGAGTGCTACAAGTGTCTCTTCTAAAACATAAGGCTGCTCTTTATAAGCAGGAACATGTATGCTTACAAACGGAACATGGTTTGATCTAAGATCAAGAGGAATAAGCCTTTTAGGCGGTTTTCCGATTGTGCATTTAAAGAGTTCATTTGCCTTTGCAAGTGTTATTAATGTAAGAGGCACCATAAGAATCGAACCCATTATCCACATAACCCAAGTACCGAAATTCATATAATGAAGGAACGGATAAACAGCCGACATGACGATACCAAAAGAGATACCCTGTGCTGCCAAACCATAAGTCATCGCATGTAAAAAATTTATATGCTGATTTCTAAGTCCAAAGAAAGTTAATATTGCACCGATTAATACTGCGGCAACCATCTGCATAAACCAATAAGGCGTTACAAGAACAGCACCCTGCATCTCAAATTTTTGATTACGGTCGGCATCAAATATACCCCAATATTGTCCTACGCTACCCTCGTCAACACCTTTCCAAGGCTGATCAAATGCTTCAAGGAGGTTATAACTGAACTTTTGCTCTTTTGCCAAAATTAAAAATCTTCTAATTATAGTTGCCTGATTTTCGGGACTTGCAACTGAACCGGAATTATTATATCCTTGACTAGGCCATCCAATCTCGCCTATCATTATAGGTTTATTGCTGTATTCATCTGTTATTTTTTTATATTTCTCTTTGAAAAATGGTACGAACTCTTCAGCTTTAACCTTTTCCCAATAAGGAAGAATATGAATATTAATAAAATCTACTTCATCGACTAAATTTGGATACAGCAGCCACATATTCCAAATCTCCGCCGTTGTAACCAATACTTTATGTTTTGTTTCTTTAGCTTCTTTTTCTTTGCTCTTTTTTGATTTAGATTTTTTCTCAACTTTGCCGATGTTTTGAGCACTGTCAATACTATTAATAAATGTTTTAAACTCTCTAATAATCTCAATCAGCTCTTCCGGCGATAAATCATCTCGAAGAAGAACCTCATTTCCGACTATAATAGAAGTTAGATTTTGATAATAAGTTGTTATAAGTTCTTTAGCTAACGCTATCTCTTTTTCATTATCCTCTGCATCCGGAGATAACCAAAAACCAAAATGCGCCTGCATACCTAGTTTCTTTACAGCAGGCAACACTTTTTGTGCATCTTCGGCGGAGTATAGACGAACTGTATTTGTAAATCTCTTCAGAAGTGTCAAATCTCGCTCAATCTCTTCATCGCTAAGCATCTCTTTTGCATTGCTTTTTGTATATGGCGCATAAGAGATAGACTGGATGATGTTCTCTGCATCTGGCGGAGTGATGAACTTCTGGTCGCTGCTCAACCAGAAAAAGACTTGGATACATGATGCCAATAAAAGTGAACTTAAAATATATTTCAATGAATTCCCTAAAAAAATAAACGAATTGTATAGCAAAATTTCAAAAAAAAATTACTAAATTAAAAAATAATAGCCTAAAATTTAATTATAGGCAATTAAAAGATAGCTTTGACATGCAATTTACGACTGTTTAGCTAAGGCATCCATTAACTCTGTTATGCTTTTTGTTTGCAAAAACTCTTTAAACTGTGCTATATCGGTTTTTAAAATACTTACGCCTAAAATCTCTACATCGTAAACCAGCCAACTGTCTTTAGCACTTATTTTTTCTTTTGGCTTGTGAAATTTATATACAATCTCCAACTTCTCATCTTTACTAACAAGGTCCGTAACCAAAGCCATTTTATTCGGTTGTGGCTGATCTATCTTTTTAACCTCAACTTTTTCATCTTTATATGCATCAATCTTTGCGGAGTATGACTGTTTCATTCTCTCAACATAAAGTTTAACAAATCTATCTTTGTTCTCTTTTGAAAGCTCTTTCCATGTGTTGCCAAGACTAAGTTTTGCCATAAGTTCAAAATCAAACATCGGTGTTAAAACTTTTATAATATTACCATTTCTGATATTTTTAGATATCTTCTTGTCTTCAACCACCAAAATAACTTCATTAATTTTATTTAAAAAGTGTTCTTTTAGCTCTACCTGCTCATTTGCACTAAGACTTTCTCCAAAAAGTACCGCAGCACATAATATCAAGACTTTTTTATATATTTTTTTCACTCTTACTCCTCAATTTGTTTATCTCTGTATTGTTCATATACATCTCTCAAATATGGGTACAAATCCACAGCATCTCTTTTCATTTTCTCGTATCTATCCATGTTTAATGATATATAATTTATGTTTTCTAATGATTTTGCCGCTATATACTCTGCCGAAGTATCACTCAAAGTCCAGTACTCTCTCTCACTATAATCAATCGGACTTAACAGTGAGTCCGGATAGAGGCTAATTGCATCTCTAATATTTGATGGACCGAGCAGCGGTAAAACTAAATGTGGACCGCTTTTTACACCGTAAAACCCAAGCGTTTGACCAAAATCTTCTTCATGTGCTTCAATATTGAAATGGTTTCTTGCAGGGTCAAATAGTCCCAAAACTCCGACAGTCGTGTTAATTACAAATCGCCCGCCCTCTTCATACGCATTGCAAAATTTTCCTTGTAAAAGGTTATTTGTAAAGCGCATAGGAAAGTAAAGATTATTAAAAAAATTTCTAACACTCTCCCTTACCTCAACATGCAATACTGCTTTATAACCCTCTGCAACCGGTTTTAGCACATATTCGTAAGCACCGTCGTTAAAGCCGGTCATAGCTCTATTGTAGCCGCTAAATGGGTCATAAATCTCTTTTACTTCAAACTCATCCGCAAATCCGGCAAGTTCTCCGTTTGAATCATCACTGCTCTTTTCTTCTTGAGCAACTGCCTCTTTTGGCTCCTCAATACTCTTTGAACTGCATCCGGAAAAACTAAATATTATGGATAGAAGCGCTAAATAAACAAACCTCATTTTATACCTTTACTCTGTCTGTCAGCGCTCTGCTTAGAGATAACAAATCTATATTTTCTAAACTCACTCCGGTTGGTACACCCTGAGCAATTTTTGAATAGTTTATATTAAAATTACTTAATTTATCTTCAATATATAACATAACTGCATCATTTGCAATAGAGGGTGTTAACGCAAAAACTACCTCTTTTACCCCAGAACTAACAAGCATTTGCAAGCCTGAGAGATTTAACTCTTCTAGCGACTCTAACACAAAATATCTGCCGTCGAAAAGCCTGTTTTCTTCTAAAAGCAGTATATCTTTTGCGTTTTCGACTATACAAAGAAGTGTTTCATCCCTGCTCTCATCACAACATATAAAACAGAGCTCATCTTCACTCATTCCACCGCAAGAACTACAAAGCTTCAAAGACCCAAGAGCCTCTTCTATTGCATGTGATATCTTCATCCCTACAAAACTATCTTTCATAACCATATGATATGCCAGTCTTGTTGCTGATTTTTTTCCTATTGTCGGAAGCTCTTGCAGTGCATCAACAAGTTTGTTAAACTTATCTAACGAGCCTCTCATCAATTAATCTCACCCATTATAATTCTGCTTTTGGCAAAAATATCCAGAGCTTCAGAGGTGCTTTTAATTTTCCGGCGCTGTTTCCGGCTTCATCTCCGTAACCGAAAAAGAGATCAGCTCTAACACTCCCTTTTATAGCCCCGCCGATATCTTGTGCCATAACTATTCTATTTAAATCTTTCTCTTTTGTTTGCGCACTCATATACAACATACTGCCAAGAGGGAGATATCTTTGGTCAACCGCAACTGAGCGCTCCGGTGTTAAAACAACCCCAAGTGCTCCGGTAGCCGGCTTATTTCTCTTTTTAAAAAAAACCACAGATTCATTATGGTTTAAGAGTTCATCCACTCTTGATGGATTTTTATCGCACCAATTTTTTATACCCTTCATAGACGCTTGCGCATAGCTAATTTCACCGGCATCTATCAAATATTTTCCGATAGAGCTGTATTTATACCCATTTAGATTATCAAAGCCGACATAAATCACCTCTCCATTATCAAGCAACACTCTGCCGGAGCCTTGTACCTCTAGGAAAAAAAGCTCTATTCTTGAGTCAACATAACAGACTATATCCGCATCCAAGGTCCTACTGCTAAGCTCTTTTCTCGAGTAGTACGGAACAACTTTATTGTTGCCGTCATATCTGCCTCTTAGTCTGTAATTTTGCAGTTCCGGATATTGCGAAGCCAAACTGACAACTATTAAATCCCGCGGGGTTGAATAAACAGGGTAGAGATATGGCTCTTTTTTTGTTAGCGAACCTTTTAAAAGCGGCTCATAATAGCCGGTTAAAAGCCCGTCGTCTTTGGCATCTGTTGCATCTATTTTATATGGTGTAAAATTTTGCATAAAAAAACTTTTTGCATCGGCCACATCTTTACCGCTTTTACACAACTCTTCATATAGCGCTTTTGTTTTAGTAGTTTTACAGCTCTCAAGAAAAGAGTTTAGAGCTTCTAAATAATTCTCTTCATGCCAATTCGGCAACTCATCAAATTTACTAGGAGTAAACTCCGGTTTTGACAACTTTTCAACTTCTGGTTTTGGTACATCGCAAATAGGTGCTTCCGGTTTCTTTGAACAACCAAAAAAAAGTAAAATTGCAATTAAAAATAGTATGTTATGTTTCATAAGTGCAATTATACATACATTAAATTTAAAACGATATAATTGCGAAAATTTTAGATGCTAGGATATTTAATATAATATGCAAGATTTAAGCTATTACGAAATATTAGAAGTCTCACGAGACGCAGACCAGACAACAATTAAAAAAGCATATAGAAAGATGGCTAAAATTTATCATCCGGATAAAAATCATGGTGACAGTGAAGCTGAGCATAAATTTAAATTATGTAACGAAGCTTATCAATGTTTGAGTGATGACAAACAGAGAAGTATTTACGACAGATACGGGAAAGAGGGTCTTGCCGGCATGGGCGGCCGCGGTCGCTCTTCCGGCGGTTTTGACGATCTTGGTTCAATGTTTGAAGAGATGTTTAACGGTTTTGGCGGAAGCTCACGCCGTCGTCAAAATCCAACCGATATGGAAAAATACAATCTTGACATGAATGTTGACATGTCAATTAGTTTTAACGAAGCTATTTTTGGATGCGAAAAAGAGATAGAGTTCAAATACAAAAACTCATGTAAAAGCTGTAAAGGCACCGGCGCAAAAGACGGTAAATTATCTACATGTAATCAATGTAGAGGTCAAGGTCAAGTCTTTATAAAACAGGGCTTTATGACATTCTCTCAAACTTGCCCATCATGCCGCGGAACAGGCTCTGCGCCATCAGCTCCATGCCAAAGCTGTGATGGTAACGGCTATCACGAAGAGAGAGGCAATGTTACAATTAAAATTCCCAAAGGAATTGATAACGGAAACCGCCTTAGAGTCTCTGGAAAAGGAAACATAGGCAAACGAGGAACTAGAGGTGATTTATATGTTACATTTAGCGTAAAAGCAGATAAACACTTCCAAAGAGAGGGCAATGATGTCTACATCGCAATTCCAGTATTTTTTACTCAGGCAGTTGCCGGAGATAGCTTAACTATACCATCGCTTATGGGCGAATTGGAACTAAAACTTGATATTGGCACAAAAGACAAACAGCACTTTGTATTTAAGGGCGAAGGAATAGATGATGTTCACGGACATGGCAAAGGCAACTTGATTGCGCAGGTAAACATCACATATCCTAAAAAATTAAGCGATGAACAACGAGAACTCTTAAATAAACTTCAAGAGTCGTTCGGCATAGAGTCCAAGCCTCATGAGGGTGTTTTGGACTCGGCGATTGAGAAGATGAAGAGCTGGTTTAAATAAATTTACTCTGGCACGAATGTGCCAAGCTTTAGTGCCATAGCGGCCAGCGAAGCCAAGCGGGGTTTTACTCCGATGGCGTTTTAAATTAAAATGTAAGCACTTGCTTACTTTGGCTAACCCAGTCTGAGAGAACCTGCATAGTTGATGAAATTTTTTCATCAAAGTAGGGTTCATTTTTAAAAATTCCGCAACGGGCGTTACAGGTGCCGCAAGCTTGCAGCGCCACACCGTCACTGTGAAGTTTTTTAAGCATCAAAACCAAATCATGGTCATAGCTCTCAGGCTTTGTGGTTTTATCTCTTGCCAAATCAACAGCATCATTCATTAGAAAAATATTTACATTTTCCCCGTTTTTATGCAGTGTTGAAGCTAAACGCAGAGCATTCCAAGTAATATCAGAACCGTCATAAGGCTCGTGATTTAATATTATAGTAATCATCTTCTACTCCTTTGAAAGTTTGGTTACACCCAAACCGGTTTTTACGCTATAGCCTGCTTTTGCCCAGTCTGCAAGTCCGCCCTGAAGATTTTTTACATTTTTATAACCGAGTTTTTTAAGTGTTTGAGCAGCCAAAGCACCTCTTCCGCCGTTTCTGCAAAAAGTAACAATAGCTATATTTTTGTCTGTAATCTTGCTCAACACTTCCCACTCTAAATTTCCGCGAGTGATTGAAAATGATGTTACAGCGACCATATCATCAAAAATATCTCCCTCTGCTCTTTGCTCACTCTCTCTCACATCAAGAATAATGACGCTCTCTTCATCATCAAACATTTTTTTGAGATTATCCGGTGTAATCTCTCCCGTCTCTTTTTTTGCCTCATTAATAAGTACCATTTTTGCATCATCTTGTGCAAAAAGAGATGAGGAAGTTAAAAACACTCCCATGAGCATACCTAAAGCTAATAACTTTTTCATAATCTATCCTTTATTAAAATATTTGCATATTTAGGCATTTAGCTAAATACATATTGCTATGGTATAATTATTTCAACTATTTGTCAAGGAGACAAAATATGCTAGATATGCAACAAAAAATTAAAATTTTTAAGGCACTTGGCAACGAAACCCGTTTTTTGATTTTTAAAAATGTTTTTACCGGCGGCTATACATGTTCAATAGATGAGAAAGTTCCTAAAGAAAATGCCAATCCACATACCACTTGTGTAACTACTATCGCACAGCATTTTGATTTTTCTCTGCCTACTATATCTAAACATTTGCAACTGCTGCGTGAAGCAAATATTATAAAGATGCAAAAAAAGGGAAACAAGATATACATAGAGCCAAATATAGAGATAATAGAAGAGTTGGGAAATTGTTTTACAACACTGATTGAAAACTTTGAAAGAAACAGAGAGCTTTTTTTTGATGAAGTTAAGCCAAATTAAAGCAATTTTATAGCTTCATAGGCAGTATCCATCATCTTATCAATCTCTTCATTTCTTATGATATATGGCGGCATAAAGTAGATTATATGCCCGAGCGGACGCAACAGTACACCGTTATCAAGTCCGTATTGATAGACTTTTAAACCTACTCTGTCTTCCGGTCTATATTCTTTTAACTCTACCGCGCAAATCATACCGCTCTGTCTAATTGAAGCAACATTTTTAAGCTCTTTAAATTTTTCTAATCTATCACCCATATATTTAGCAGTTTTTCTATTTTCTTCTATAACATCATTTCTCTCAAAAATATCAAGCGTAGCATTTGCAGCAGCGCAAGCAAGGGCGTTTCCGGTATAGCTGTGAGAGTGTAAAAAAGCTTTGTGTTCACTATAATCGCAGTAAAATTTAGCATAAATCTCATTGGTTGTTAGCACAACGGAGAGTGGCAGATAACCGCCCGTCAACCCTTTTGATAAAACAAGAAAATCCGGTGTTATGTTAGCGCTTTGACATGCAAACATCTCTCCGGTTCTTCCAAAACCAACCATTACTTCATCAGCAATCAGATGGATATTATATCTGTTGCAAATATCACGCACTAAAACTAAAAACTCTTTATGATACATATGCATAGAACCGGCACCCTGAACTAACGGCTCTAAAATTATCGCACTTATCTCATTTGACTTTTCTCTACATAACTCTTCAAACTCTGTTGCTGCCTCTTTTGCCGCTTCTATGCTCATATCTTTTGGAACAGAAGTTTGGATAGTTTGGATAAGAAGCGGTTCATAAGTCTCTTTATAAAGTTTTACATCACCAACACTTAGTGCGCCGATTGTCTCTCCGTGATATGAGTTAGCAAGAGAGACGAAAAGTTTTCTGTTCTTGGAGCTGTTTTTATGTGCATGAAAACTCATCTTTAGAGCAATTTCAACAGCACTTGAGCCATTATCAGCATAAAAACATTTATTAAGTCCATCCGGTGTTAGTTTTACTAACCTCTCGGATAACTTTACAACTTGTTCATGTGTAAATCCTGCAAGTATTACATGTTCTAAGGTATCCAACTGCTCTTTAATTTTTTCATTTATATAACTGTTTGTATGCCCGAATAGATTTACCCACCAGCTGCTTATGGCATCTATATAAGAGTTGCCGTCAAAATCTTCTAAATAGACTCCGTGCGCTCTTTTTATGGGAATTAACGGAAGCGTTTCGTGGTCTTTCATCTGGGTGCAAGGATGCCATAAGACATCCAAATCCCTATTTTTCAACTCTAAATTATTCATTATGTTCTGAGGATAAAGCTTCATACTCTTCGGTATAATTAAGATTTGTACATGCAAGCAAACCGTAGAGTTCCATCTCTGTTCCGCTTACATCAAAAAGTTCTTCTCCTTCTTTGCCTAAAAAGATAAATTTTTCATATTTGTGATTATCTTTATCAATATATTTTGAAAAAACAACATAACATACATCTTTAAGCTCCGGTATTTTAGAGCATGCATTAAGATATTTTTTACACGATTTATCAATACTTTTTATCTCTAAAACATCGGACTGAATAGTATTTAATAAGACTTCCGGTAATTTTGGCAACTCTTTTTCAATATTTGAATATTTTTCAATCTTATTCATTAAAAATCCTTTTTTAGCTATATTTGAGTCAATTTTACAACTTTTTCATTTACATTTCTCTTAGTTTTATCAATCAAACACTTTTACAAGTATAACTTCTCTTTATCAAGGTTTAATACGAATTTACCTAAAATTACAAAAATATCATAAACAAGGCTATTAACTCAATGATTACTTGGATGCAAAGACACAAAAAATATCTTATTATAACTATCTGGATTTCTACTATCGCTTTCGTCGGAGCTGGGTTTGTAGGCTGGGGTCAATATGGTTACGGTGATAAAGCCGGAGCAGTAGCAAAAGTTGGAAGCATCGAGATAACAGGGGGCGAACTTCAAAAGAGCTACTCTAACCTTTACGCTCAATATTCTCAAATGTTCCAAGGGGAGTTTGATGAAGAGAAAGCTAAAAGTTTTGGGCTTAAAGCTCAAGCGCTTAGGCAGTTGACGCAACAAGCTCTTGTGCTAAATTTAGCTGAGTCTTATGACTTGCAAGTTAGTGATGCCGAGTTATTAAATGAGATAAAAGCGCAAGATTACTTTCACAAAGATGGTGTTTTTGATAAAGAGTTATACAAAGAAATTCTATTAAAAAACAACCTAAGCATTAAAGAGTACGAAGCCGGTATAAAAAAAGACATATTGGTTAAAAAAACTCTTAAACTTCTTCCAATCGAAGTAAAAGATAGTGAACTGAAAATTTTAGACACTGCTACTAACATTGCCGATAAAATAAATTATAAAGTTTTAGATACAAACATAATCAACATTGATACATCGGATGAGTTTTTAAAACCATTCTGGGAGAGTAAGAAAAACGACTTTATGACAGAAATCAGTTATGATTTAAAATTTATCAAACAGGCAAAAATTTCTAAAGAGTATAGTGACGCAATACTGAATGAGTACTATAATGAAAACAAAAGCAATTTAAAAGATAGTGATGGAAAAATATTGCCGCTTGATGCTGCTAAAGATAAAATAAAAGCAGAGTTAGATGCAAAAGAGACTAAAAAAGAGGCATTGAAAACATATGTTGCATACAAAAAAGGTGAAGCTACGGGTGTGGATATACAAACCTTAACCATATCTCCTACAAAAAATCCTTTTGGCATTGATGCTTTTGAAGTTATATCAAAGTTAACAACTGCATCTCCATTTTCTAAGCCTATCATGGTTGGTGAAGATTACTTTACATTTGAACTTGTAAAAGTAAATCAGCCTAAAGCTAAAAGTTATGAAGATGCTAAAAATGATATTCTTTATCTCTATGTCGGCGAACAAAAGAAAATAAAACTGTTAGAGTTAGCAAAAAACTCATTTTCTACATTTAACGGAACAACAACTGATTTTATCACGGGAAATGACTATAACAAACTAACTGATTTAAATGCCAAAGAGGCAAAAGAATTTTTAAGTATGCTCTTTACAACCCAAAATAGAAGAGGATTTATTACTTTAGAGAGCGGAAATGTTGTTATGTATAATATATTGGAACAAAAACTGCTTAATAACACTAACACTGATCAAAACAATCCGATTGTTAGATTAAAAAGTGCTATGTTTAGTGAAGGGTTGATTAAAAACCTGCAAAGCAAGTACAAAACTGAGATTTTCATCCAAGGACTCTAAGTTGAGCAGAACTGTTTTAGCCATAGATATTGGTTCGACAAAAATATGTGCAATTATCGCTGAAATAGATAACGATAACTCAATATCTATAACAGGGGCCGGTGTTTCCAAAGCACAAGGTCTCAAAAAAGGAAGCATTACTAATATAGAACTTGCTTCAAGATCTATTAAAAGTGCACTAAATGATGCTAAACGAGTCTCTGGAAGCGAAGTTAAAACTGCAATAGTATCTATCTCCGGAGCTTATACAAAAAGCTTAAATTCTAGCGGCATTGTTAATATTCAAAACAAAGAAGTTAGTTTTAAAGAGATAGAGAGAGTTATGCAAACCTCTCTTTATAACGCAAACATACCGAACGAGTATGAAGTTCTGCATGCACTTCCTTATAATTTCAAAGTTGATGACCAAGATTTTATTGAAGACCCGCTTGGGATGAATGCTTCAAGACTTGAAGTTGATACTCATATTATTACAACTCAAAAATCAAATTTAAACAATCTTAAAAAAGCTGTTCGCGGTGCCGGTGTTGAAGTTGAAAATATCGTACTTACCGGTTATGCCTCTTCAATTGCTACATTAAATGATGATGAAAAAGAGTTAGGCGTTGCACTCATTGATATGGGCGGAAATACAAGCAATATCATTATTCATTCAGGAAACTCACTTAGATACAATGACTTTTTGGGAGTTGGCTCTAACCATGTTACAAGTGATTTATCTATGGCGCTTCACACACCCTTAAATATTGCAGACAGCGTAAAACTAAATTATGGTTCTCTGCTAACACCGAGCAATGATTTAATTGAGCTTCCTATAATCGGTGATGAATATACGACACATGAAGTTTCTCTTGAAGTTGTACACAATGTTGTCTATGCAAGAGTTGAAGAAACATTGATGATTTTGGCTCAGTTTATTGAAAACAGCGGGCTAAAAGATAAAATTGGTGCCGGCGTAGTGCTAACCGGCGGATTTTCACAGATGGAAGGGATAAGAGAGCTGGCAGTTGCAACTTTTGGCTCTATTCCTGTCCGTCTTGCCAAACCAAAAGAGATGTACGGGCTTTTTGACAATCTTCGTTCACCGGAATATTCAAGCGCTGTAGGTCTTGTTATGTACGCGGCATCTCCATACACTCAATATGAGATAGATGTAAATAAAAGAGTAAGGCATTCAAATGAAGTTTTTACTGAACAAAGCACTATTAATCTTACTGAAGAACAAGACATTCCCACTCCTCAACTACATAATGAAAAAAAAGTTGGAATGATTAGTATTGGATTAAAAAAGGAGAAAAAGAGTGATGAGGCTGGAGCATTTAGCAAATTTTGGAACTGGGCAACACAGTTATTTTAAGGAGAAAGTATGGAACCATTTTTAATAGAAGAAGCATGTAAAGCAAGTGGAGCGAGAATTGTCGCTGTCGGAGTCGGCGGCGGTGGCGGAAATATGATTGGTCATATGATTAAAAATGGCGTTACCGGCATTGAGATGATAATGATAAACACTGATGCTCAAGCCTTAAAGGATACGGTTAACGCAACTACTATTCAGATTGGCGTTAAACTGACAAAAGGTCTTGGCGCCGGTATGAAACCAGAGATTGGCAAAGAGTCTGCGCTAGAGAATTATGAAGAGATTAAAGCAGCTCTACAAGGCGCTGACATAGTATTTATCTCTGCCGGTCTTGGCGGCGGAACCGGAACCGGAGCTGCTCCTGTTGTTGCGAAAATTGCTAAAGAGCTAGATGCATTAACTATTTCAATTGTTACAAAACCATTTGGATTTGAAGCACCAAAAAGATTAAAACTTGCAAAAGCCGGACTTGAAGAGTTGAAAAAAGAGAGTGATTCTATTGTTGTTATTCCAAATGACAAACTGCTCTCAATAATTGATAGAAAGCTTGGCATCAAAGATAGTTTTAAAATTGTTGACAGTGTTTTAGCTCAAGCCGTTAGTGGAACAGCCGGTGTTATCTTGTCTAACGGCGACAATGACATCAATCTTGACTTTGCCGACTTAAAAACAGTTATGAGTCATAAAGGCATGGCGCTTATGGGTGTTGGCGAATATGAGGGAGAGAATGCTGCTTATGAAGCTATAAAGGCGGCAATTGAATCTCCTCTTCTTGATAATGTGTCTATAAACGGTGCAATGGGTGTTCTTGTGCACTTTAATATGCACCCTAATTTCCCTATGATAGAGATATCTGATGCTATGGTTGTAGTTCAAGAGAGTGCTCACGAAGATGCTGATGTAATTTTTGGTACTTCTACTGATGAGTCACTTCCTGAGAATTATGTTAAGATAACAATAATTGCAACAGGATTTGAAAAGGATGTAAATTCTTCAAGTTCAAATAACGAAAATTTTGTTAGTGATTCTCCTTCACCGATTGCAAAAATTCGTCCAAGATTAGTTGTAGGCGGAGATCTTGACGGCTCTCATCTAGATATTCCATCTTACATGAGAATACAACAAGACTAAATCTTAACAACTTCCTACAAACATCATCTGAGCTTTATAGTGATGATGTTTGTTAACACTGCATTAACAAAAAATTAACATCTAATTCATACAAACCACATATACTTATAACAATAAATTTCTTGAAAAAGAGATTTAGTATTAAAGCCTTAAAATAAGGTCAAATTAAAGGATATAACGCCCTTAAAATCTCAAACAAGCAAGACCATCTTTTTATTTCCAAAAAGCTAAAATATTCATAACCATAATTGGAGAAACAATGAGCAGAAAAAAAGGTCAAGTTTTTAGTGCAGAGCAAAAAACTAAAATCGTATTAGAGCTTCTAAAAGAGGATTAAACGATTGCACAAATACAACTATAAGAGATTTCATTCATCTATTGGTTATCAAAAACCTATGAATGTTTATCTTGAATATGTCAAAAGTGTAGCATAACGATGCAGGCGCTAGGTGGAAATAAAGTGAGTGGCGAAGTTGTCTGGCATTATACTTCTCATTTCAACTCCTACGATATACACATTCTAGCAAACTACTATTTATATAAAAGTAAAATTATAAATTATTTAGAAATTAAATTTTTCACTTTTTAAAACTCTAAATTTTGTCAATTCCTTATTATCTTCAAGTCCAAGTTTTTTAGCACCTTCTTTGGAGATTCGCTGCACCCCAAGCGTCAATACTAACTTGTCATTTTTTTGCAGAGATTTTTTAAACAGAACTTCTCTTTTTGCGTAAACAAGAGTGTCTTTTAGCGTCTCTTTTGCATCCCACGGCATAACTTCTACGCCATCTTTTGCTAATATTCTCTCAAAAATAAAAGGCTCTAACTCTATTATTTTCCCGCCTCTATTTATTTCTGCTTTTAAAATACCCTGCCTAAATGCTTGACCAAAAAGCGCATGATTTGACTTGTTTATTACCTCTACACTAAAGTTATCGCTATTTTTAGAGAGTTTAAACTCAATATACTCTCCCATATTTTTATTCATATGGTATATTCCTGCAATGCCGTGATAAGCATGGGTTTTGGTCTCGTTAATTGTTACTTTTGTCCCAAGAACCTGTGGCATATGGCATGTTATACAGCTGTTTTTATCTTTCTCGTCTATCTTGGCATCAAGCATTGTGATATCGAAGCTATGCTCATTATTTGTATGTGAATGGCAACCCATGCAAACATTTCCGCTATAAAAGTTCTCATTGTCATAATCAATTTTATGATACGGTGAGCTTTTAGACTCTTTTACAAGCCCAAACCATGACTTTGTTGTTTCATACTCTGCCTTGCCTTTTTTGCCTTTTTCAGCCGTATAAAACTCTTTTGTTTTACCTGTAGTAATATTTGTATTTGAACTCTCGCCCTCTTCTACATCCTTTATGCTATGGCAATAGATGCAAGAGATAGGCTCTTGGATTTGGGTTTCATTTTTTGCAAGTTTACCGCTTTTGAGCGCTTCAATATCGCTTGGAGAGTGGCACTTTGCGCATGTATAGCCTTTTTCATCTTTTGGATGATTATCCCACATTGCTTTATGGATAGGATTGTTGTAGACAGATGCATTGCGGTGAGAAGATTCATAATACTCTTCATATATTATCGGGTGGCATTTTTGACAAACTTTGCTCTCGTTTGCTTGTAGTGAGTTTGCAAACAACATTGCAAATGTAAGTAAAAAAAGATAGCGCATATCTGCTCCAAAATTAAAATTTGCACATTTTAACTAAACACAAAGAGTATGTTGTTGATATAAATCAGTTACAAATTTTAATTTTCTAAACCTATAGGCTCTTATGCTATTTTATGTATAATACAAAAAAAACAGAGAGAAGATATGAAATTTTTACCCGCTATTCTAATAACAATCCTGCCGCTTTTATTATCAGCAGCAAATATGCAAACTAGAGAATTGCCAATAAACAATATGATTGAACAAAATAAAGAAATTGCAAAATTAGCAGCCATAGAACTATCCAAGTCTCTTCCTCAAACCATTGACAAATATACAGAGCTCACAGAAATTAAAGCAGACGATACAACGCTCATCTATATATATGAAATAAACAGTGCTCCAAAAAGCGATGAAGTAGTCAAAAAAGAGGATAGAAGCAGAATGCAAAAAGCTATAACTAAAGGTGTTTGCAGTAGCTCAAAACGATTCTTAGACGCAAATGTTTCAATCAGATATATATATAAAAGTTTTCATACAAAAGCAGAGCTGTTTCGATTTGACATAAAGAGTGACAGTTGTGGCAAATTATAGACGCTAATCAAAAAAATGCATATTAAAAACTTCATTTCATCTTTAGATTTTTTCTCTTCACTCCAAGATGACGAATTGAAACTTTTGGCATCATTTAGCAGTGTCAAAAATTATACTAAAGATTATGTTCTAACCTATGAAAAAGAGAAAAACCCTTCACTTCTTTTTTTGATGAAAGGTTTAGTAAAAGCATATAAAATAGACAAATACAATAATGAAATTTTTCTTCACTATATCTATGCACCCTCTTTAATATCAGATATATCAACACTAAAAGATGATTTTCTTACATCTTTTGCGAACATATCTATTTTGGAAGATTCTGAAATATTAGTAATAGAATATAAAAAATTCAAGGATAACTTTTTAAAAAAAGGGCTTCTGTGTAACACATTTACAAATGAAATCATCTTAAAATCACAACAGCTTCAATCACTTATAAACAGAGAGTTTGTATTTAGTTCAGTAGCAAAAGTGGCAATGATGCTGCATGATAATCTAGAAATATTTAACAAACTAAAAAAATCGGAAATATCACTTATGTTAAATATACAGCCTGAAACACTCTCAAGAGTTTTAAGCAGATTAAAAAGAGACAATATAATAGACTCTAAAAATGCTAAAATTGTTATTTTAGACAGTGAAGCTCTATTATCTGTTTACGAGGAATAAAATATGAAAAAAATTAAAATAGTCGGTGCCTTAATTTTTCTACTCTCTTTAGCCTTGGCAGCCATTTTTTATCACACTTCAAAAACTATTTCGCAGCACAATGCTTTAATGAGCATAATGAATGAACAAAAAAATTTTACTCAAGAAATTTCAAAACATATTTTTTATATTTACCAATATCCGGAGAGCACGACAAAAAGGCTGGATGAGTCTATAAAACTCTTTTCAAACAGTATGAGCGGAAGAGAACAAGGACTTCAAAAAAGTAAAAAAATAATAGATTTATGGAACAATTTTTATCTACATGTACAACACTTTAGGGATAGTATAAAAATAAGCTCTCCATACTCTAACACTCTTCTTGAAAAAGAGGTAAAAACTATATACAACATAAATTTTGCCCTTATTCTTGAGAGTGATAAATTTATAAAAGGGTATAAAAAAGATTTTGAAGAGAGGTTAAACAACTATAAAACAGTTGAATATCTCCTTTTTTTAATACTGCTCTTTTTGCTTCTTTATATCTTTACACAATTAAAAGATGTAATAGCTTTTGTCCAGAAATTTCTTTTTGCTTCAAAGAAAATTCTCTCTAAATCATCAATAAAAGAGCTGCAGCCTATTAAAATAAACAATATCAACAGTAATATGCACAATGCCAACGATAATTTCAACACCTTCTTGGAAAAAATCAATGGTTCAATTCAAGATGCCAGCAGTTCAATTGAACATAGCTATAAATCATTAGAGATTGTAGAGCAAAATATAGAAGATTTGGTAGAATTAATTTATACCATGAACGAAGGCTCAAGAGATAAAGAGTTAAGAAAAAAAGAAGATGCAATCATACAATCCTTTGAAGAGCTGGGCATTTCAACAAAAAAATTAATAAATTTAAAAAAAGATTTAGATAATCTTATTTTTCATAATAAATAAATAATAACTTAAATAATAAAATTAATAAAATAATTTGACCATAGTCAAATTTTTGACCTTTTGTTTACTTTAATATATCTATTAACATTTGTGCGGTATCTCCGTTTCAAATAGACATAAGGAGAAAGAGATGATTAAGTATTCTAATAAACTTGTTTTGCTTCTTGTAGGAGCTTCTTTGGCGGCGACGGCTTCGTTTGCTTCTGAGGGTGAGCTACAAAAAGTCATGAAAGCAAGAGGGTTAAGTGAGATTGATGTTGTCCGTGCTGCAAAAACTTACAATCCGTCTGGCGTAAAAGATGAGTATGTTGTATTTAGTTCGGGCGGACAATCTGGACAAGTAATTGTTTATGGTGTTCCATCAATGAGAATTCTAAAATATATTGGTGTTTTTACTCCAGAACCTTGGCAAGGATATGGGTTTGATGAAGAGTCAAAAAAAGTTCTTAGACAAGGTAATATTAGAGGAAAAGAGATTAACTGGGGAGATACACACCACCCTGCTTTATCTGAAAAAGATGGAAAATATGACGGTAAGTGGCTGGCAATCAACGATAAAGCCAACCCTCGTATAGCAATCATTGACTTAGCAGATTTTGAAACTAAGCAAATTGTTGTCAACCCTGTATTCAAATCATCACATGGCGGCGCTTTCTTTACTCAAAATAGTGATTTTATCTTAGAAGCATGTCAATATGCTGCTCCGTTTGATAATAACTACCATCCAATCGAGGACTATAAAGAGACTTACCGCGGCGGTGTTACAATGTGGAGATTTGACCCTAAGAAGGGCAGAGTCCAAGAAAAAGAGTCTTTTACGATTGAGATGCCTCCATATATGCAAGATTTAAGTGACTCAGGTAAAGCTGCATCAGACGGCTGGGGTTTTACCAACTCGGTAAATAGTGAGATGTACACAGGCGGAATCGAAGTGGGCATGCCGCCGAATGAAGCCGGTATGAGTAGAAACGATACTGACTTTTTACATATTTACAACTGGAAAAAGCTTGCTGAACTTGCAAAAGATCCAAAAAATGTGAAAATGATAAATAACCATAAGGTTATTCCTATGGACATTGCAGTAAAAAACAATGCGCTCTTTTTAGTTCCGGAACCAAAATCTCCGCATGGTGTTGATGTTTCTCCTGATGGCGAATACATTACTGTTTGTGGAAAGTTAGATACGCACGCTTCTGTTTATAAGTGGAGTAAGATTAAAAAACTTATTGACAATAAAGAGTTTGAAGGAAAAGACCCATACGGTGTTCCGATTTTAGATATGAAAAAATCTCTACACGGTCAAGCAGAGCTGGGTCTGGGGCCATTACATAGCCAATACTCTCCGGTTGACGGCGAAATATACACTTCACTCTATGTTGACAGTCAAGTTGTAAAGTGGAACTATAAAACTCTAAAAATATTAGATAAACAAAATGTTCACTATAACATCGGTCACTTATGCGGTATGGAGAGTGAAACCATGGATCCTCAAGGGAGATATATTATCGCTCTAAATAAACTTTCGATTGATAGATTTCAAAATGTCGGTCCATTGCATCCACAAAACCATCAGCTGATTGATATTAGCGGTAAAAAAATGGATTTGCTTGTTGACATGCCTCTACCGTTAGGTGAGCCTCACAACGCTGTTGCGATTAGAGTTGAAAAACTTAATGGACATGTTAGATATACAATGGGTACCAACTCTAGAACAGATACTGTTCATGAAGGTAAAACACTTGCCGGTCAAGAGAGAGTTGAGAGAAACGGAAACAAAGTTAAAGTATATGCAACTATGGTTCGCTCACATATAAATCCTGAAAGAATTACCGTAAACAAAGGTGATGAAGTTACAATGTACTTAACAAACCTTGAGAGAGCCCAAGATGAGGCTCACGGTTTTACAGTGGACCATTACAATATTCACGCATCATTAGAACCGGGTAAAACTTCAAGTGTAAAATTTATAGCTGATATGGAGGGTGTTTTCCCTTACTACTGTACTGAGTTTTGTTCTGCACTACACTTAGAGATGATGGGTTATTTGATGGTTAAAGACCCTAACAAAAAATATGTTAGCGCTCAAAAAACAAAAATGCAGACAATGACTCCTGCGCAACTTAAAGCTGAGTATGACAAAACTGTTGCAACAAACGCTGCTACTGATGCAGTTATTCAATCTGTCGTTAAGTTCTTGAAAGAGAACAAATACGAGAAACACAAAGTTGTTGCGGACCTTGTTACAGATGCGATGGACCAATACGGTAAAATTCCAGAACAGAAAAAACTTGCAAATGCGGCTGCAAAAGCCGGCAACATGGAAAATGCAATTCTTTTTGAGAATATGATTTGGCAATATATGGTTAAAACTGCAGATGTCGGTATTAGAGCAAAAGATGCGCTTGTAAGACTTATTGCAACGAAACAATCAGCTTCGGCTGCTGCAGGCGAGAAAGCATTCGGTGAAGGCGGATGCGGCGGTTGTCATGTTATCGGTAAAGTTTCATCCGGTCCGGATTTAACCGGTGTGCTTGAGAGACATGGCAAAGATGGTACAAAATGGGTTAAAGATTTTATTATGAAACCTGAAACTATGTATAATGACCCATATACTAAAGCTATGATTGATTACTTTAACCTCAGAATGCCAAATCAGCATATGAGCGAACAAGAGACTAAAAATATTATTGAATATCTCAAATGGGTAGATGAAAACGCAAATCTATTCTAATCTTGACATTTCAAATCAAGTTAAAGGTGGTAAGAGTTAAAACTCTTTCCCCCTTTATACTTCTATAAAGGAACCACCATAATGCACCCAAGCATGATAAAAGCAAGAATTTTTGCCACTTTAGCGCTACTTATTTTAACACTCTCTTTTACACTTCCAATGATTGCTTTTCATGGAACACTCAACAAAATTGATTCAGGTAAAAATGAAGAGGTCTCCTCTTTTAGTAAAATTATATGGAATTTTTACAATCAAAACAGATATAAAAGTGTAACTACTCCCAAAGAAGCACATAATAATTTAGAAAAAATGATGGAGTCTTCATCAGAAATCGGTGTAGCTTCACTTCCTATTTGGGCAGTTTCGCTCGAAGCTCCAAACTACCCGAAAGAGGCTTTTCCACAAGGAATCCCGGTTTTTTTTCATTTTGACGGCTTTAGCGGAGAGGTGCATGAGATGAATACAATCAACCACTATGTCGGAATGGACCCAATGTGGGTTGGCGGAGTAGTTGAGAGAGAGATAGGAATTTATGCTCTTTTAACACTCTCTTTAGGGATGATATATTTTATAGCCTACAATAAAAGAATACTTAACTATATTATGCTAATTCCTGCATCACTTCCATTTCTTTTTATAGCTGATTACTCCTACTGGCTCTATTGGTTTGGGCATAATCTTCACGATTGGGGTGCATTTAAAATTAAACCTTTTATGCCGACTGTTTTTGGAGATGGAAAAATTGCTCAATTTACCACACACTCCTATCCTGCAATTGGTTTTTATCTTATTGTTGCAATAGGTTTATTTAGCCTTCTCGCTTTCTTTGCAAAACAAAAAGCCATGAAAGAGACAAACGCATAAAATGTTTAAAATTACTTCTACTCTTTTGATTTTGTTTATGATGACGCTACAAGCAAATGTACTCCAAGAAGCTATAGATAGTGCTCCAAGCGGCTCTATTATCAAGCTTCCGGCAGGAGTATATAAGGGCAGTATCGTAATAGACAAGCCGTTGACTATTGTTGGCAAAGAGAGTGGAGTTGTTATTGACGGGGAAGGCAAAGGAACAGTCATCAAAATAAAAAGTTCTTTTGTAACACTCAAAAATTTAAAGATAGTAGGCAGCGGTGACAGACATGAAAATATTGATGCCGCTGTTACAATCACTGAGGCAAAACAGTGTGAAGTAAGTTACTGCATTATAGAAGATTGCCTCTTTGGAATAGACATGCAAATGACAAAAAACTCTATCATTTCAAACAACACTATAACATCAAAAGATTTTGAGTTAGGACTAAAAGGGGACGGTTTAAGACTTTGGTATAGCAATGACAATATTATCAAAAAAAATTCACTTATTCGTTCTCGTGATATGGTTGTTTGGTATAGCCATGGAAATCTTATAGAGGAAAATTTTGCGGAGCATTGCAGATATTCTCTGCACTTTATGTATGCCGGCAAAAATCGTGTGATTAACAACAGATATCAATACAACTCTGTCGGGATTTTTTTTATGTACTCTAAAGATACGATCGCAAGCGGAAACTTTATAAAAAGCTCCGTCGGAGCAACGGGCATGGGCATAGGACTCAAAGAGGTAACAAACTTTACAATCGAAGACAATACGATTTTATATTGCGCTCAGGGTATGTATATAGACAGATCTCCTTTTGAGCCTGATACAAACAACTGGATACGGAACAATAAAATACTCTACAATTCTGAAGCACTTCACTTCCACTCACTCAGTGAAAATAACATCATTACCAATAACAAAATAATGGGAAATATAGAAGATGTTGTTAACGATGGGAGATCAAGCAAAACATACAACAATGAGATTGTAAAAAATTATTGGGACAACTATGAAGGATTTGACAAAAACAGAGACAATATCGGAGATTCTCCTCATAGAGTTTATCAGTACGCGGATCAGCTTTGGATTTACAACCCTGATGTAAAATTTTTTTATGGCTCACCGGTCATATCTTTACTGAATTTTTTAGCAAAACTGGCACCCTTTACAAAGCCGCTTTTTTTGTTTGAAGATAAAAAACCGATAGTTAAGATAGAAGGATAGATTTTGGAAACAGTTAAGACGGATAAAAGAGTTTTTATCAAATACTCTACCCTAGGAATTTTGGGAGTTGTTTTAGGTGGAGGGATTGTCTTCTCCCCGTACGCACTAAGAGCCGAGAACAGATTAAGACCGCCGGGAGCAGTTGATGAAAAAAAGTTTTTGGCACTATGTATTAAGTGTGGTCAATGTCTTCAAGTCTGCCCTTACCACTCAATAAAGTTGGCTGATTTTGGCAAAGGACATGGTTTAGGCACTCCGTATATAGATGCAGATGAGAGAGGCTGTTATGCATGCAGTGCGGTACCATGTGTTCTTGCTTGTCCCAGCGGAGCACTTGATCACCACTGTGAAAAACCGCAAGATATTAAAATGGGAATCGCCGTATTAAAGTTTCCAAACAGCTGCCTTGCCATGACAAACACCCCTATTCCAAAAGGGTACAACAGTCGGATGCACAAATTTACTAATTCAGTCGTAAACAGAAACGAACTTGAAGTAAAACTTCTAGAAAAATTTGATTCATTTGAAGATAAACAGTGTACGCTATGTGCTGATATGTGCCCGGTTCCAAATCCGCTTGGTGCAATTGCCATGGTTCCTGATGCCGGCGGAGGAAACAGACCTGAAATTTATGACGGATGTATCGGATGTGGCGCGTGTCAAGAGGTTTGTCCTACAAATACGCCTTCTATTGTCGTCAAACCCAGAGTTACATATGAACAATTTTATACAAACAAAAGCTAAAGGCAAAATAATGAAAACAAAAAAAATAGAATATATGATAAAAGCAGCGGCATTGACAATTTTTCTTTTTGCCGGTTGCAGTGATAACAGCAACAAAAGTGATGAAACAAATACAACTGCTTCACAAAAAATTGAGATTGTGGCAAATGAAAATGCAAAAGAGATTAAGGTTGCAGAAAAAGAGAGTGATCAAAACCAAAGTAAATCTTATTACTATGACTACAACATTAAAGGTGAGGATGACTCAAAGCCAAAGCCACGAAGCACTCTTGATGCAAATGTAAATGTAAGAAGCCCTTATGAAAAGGTAGAGATTTCAATGCTTGTAAAAAAGCTAAGTAAAGAGTTTATAGTGAAATGCTCTGCGTGTCACAATGATTATGCAAATGGAATTATAGGACCTTCTCTTCTTGGCAAAGATGCTGATTATATATTTGAAAAAATCTCAAAATTTAAAGATGGTTCTCTAAAAAATGTCCTAATGCGTGACCTTGTAGCTCAAATGAGCGAAACTGAAATAAGAAAGTTGGCAAAAGAGATTTATGATTTTAATAAAAGAATAGAAGAGATGAGGAAATAGAGATATGAAAAATATTATCGTAGGAGCATTAACACTCCTTATATTTGCACTAATGGCGTACACAGCATCACAAGGCAGAGCTTACCAAGGAGGTGAACACTCAAAGGTGGTAGAAAATATCGGCACTAAATCATCAGCACAATCAGAAGCAAACTCCCTTCAAGAGAAAAGCGACAGAGAAAAAGAGACGGATCAGCTAAAAGCAATAAAAGATAAAGCCGGAAATATCGGAAATATCAAAACAAGCGCAGAGTATAAGAGCAAATGTGCGGCATGTCATGGAGCAAACGGCTCGGGAGAACAAGATGACAGAAAACTTATGGGTCCAAAACTTTATGGGCAAAACAGTGAAAAAATATATAAAGATTTGATTGATTTTAAAGCCGGAAGAAAAGAGAATATTATTATGAAAGGACTCTTGATTAATACAAGTGAAGAAGAGCTAAGAAAATTTGCTGATGAAATCGGTGCCTTTTCTTTACAATCTCAGAAGCAAAGTGAATAAAAGAAATGGATAAATACAACAATAGAGAAACTATAAAACACTCCTCTTTTTTATCAACTTTTTTTAATACCACAAGAGATGGAAAAAGAGTTTTTAGTTATAGAATGAAGAGATGGATACTTGTTATCTCAATCCATTTACTCTTTTTTCTCTCTTTCCATATTGACATTCAAATATTAGAGGGAACGCTTAACGGATCAAGATTTTTAGGTTTTCACCTTATTGATATATTTACAACAATGCAGCTATTTTTGGCAACACATGAAGTGCCGGTAAACATCATAATCGGCTCTGCTACGATTCTTATTTTCTACCTTCTTGTTGGTGGCAGAAGCTACTGCGCTTGGGTTTGTCCTTATGGGTTGTTAAGTGAAATGGGTGAAAAGTGGCATAACACTCTTGTTGAGAAAAAAATCATAAAAGAGAGAAAATTTGACCATAGAATAAGGCACATCTTTTGGGCTGTTTTTTTAATTTTATCATTTGTAAGCGGATATTTAGTTTTTGAAACTTTCAATGTCATAGGAATTCTTAGCAGAATGATTGCATATGGATGGAGTTTAGCTTTTTTATGGGTTGCGGCTGTTTTTACTATTGAAGTTTTTTACTCTCGAAGAGCTTGGTGTACATATATCTGCCCGATTGGAACAACATATGGCTACATCGGAAAACTCTCAGCTCTAAGAATTGAGTGGAATGATAATTGCGACCACTGTATGGTTTGTCATGATGTCTGCTTTGAAAATCAGGTTTTAGAGATTACAAAAGCAAAATATGATAAACAAAGAGAAGAAAAAAGAATTACAAGAGAGTATATTACCGGTGCAGATTGTACTTTATGCGGAAGATGCATAGATGTTTGCCACACGGATGCACTCAACTTTGATTTTAGACTTAAAAGCTTGGTATAAAAAATGATTAACATAGAAAATCTCACCAAAAAATTTGGTACGAACATATCGCTTGACAATGTAAGTTGTGACTTTAATAAAAATGATTCTGTTGCACTTATGGGAGCAAATGGAGCCGGTAAAACAACTCTTATACGCTCTATATTAGGATACTATCATCCAAATAGCGGTAAAGTTCTCATCGATGGACTTGACCCAATCAAAGATAGAATTAAAGTGTTAAAAAATATAAGCTTTGTACCGCAACTTCCGCCTCCGATTAAACTAAGCATTGAAGAGCTTATGCAATATATAAGCATCAGCGCAGATGTTGACAAAGAGCTGATTAAGCACTATTCGGATGAGATGAAACTTGACATAAGTGCAAATCTCAACAAATCCTTTTTTAAACTTAGCGGAGGCATGAAGCAGAAACTTCTTATTGCTATCAGCTTGGCCAAAAAAAGCAGTATCATCATTTATGATGAGCCGACTGCAAATCTTGACCCAAAAGCAAGAGATGATTTTTATAGACTTTTAAAACAGAATGAAGATGAGAAGATTCTTCTTTTTGTTACACATAGACTAGAAGAGGTCAAAAATCTTGTAAACAGGCAAATCTATATGGACATGGGAAAAATAGTATCAGATGAAAAATTTTAATATTTTGCGCACTTTTTTGGCTCTCTTTACTCTTTTTTTTATGAGTGCATGCAACTCCTCTGATGCCGTAACAAACAGTGAACAAAGATGTCCAAAATGCAACATGAGCACTCATGAGTCAAATATTAATACGGCAAAACTACACAATAAGGCTAAAACATATGTTTTTGATGACATAGGATGCCTCGTTTTATGGGCAAAAGATACGGATACAGATTTAAACGGCAGCGATGTAGAAGTTTTTTCAAATGATACACAAAAATATATACCGGCATCTAATGCTTTTTTTACTACAGACGAGCAGACTCCTATGAATTATGGTTTTAGTGCATATGAAAAAAAGAGAAGCAGCTCAATAAAAATAGATGAAGTGAGTATAAAAATGTTAAGAGGTGAACACATGGCAAATCCAAAAATCAGAAAACAGATGTTAGCAAACTAAAGGATTGATTTGAAAAATTTATATTTAATCGCTTATCTTGATTTAAAAGAGTCCATAAGAGCCAAATGGTTTTTAGTTTACTCCCTCGTATTTGGCGGACTTATCGCACTCTTCTTTATTGCAGGAGTCACAGAATCGCAAGTAATGGGCTTTAGCGGACTCAGCAGACTTCTGCTAATGTATATACAAATTACGATAGTAATTCTTCCTATATTTATTTTAATAACAACGGTTCGTTCTATTTCCGGAGATAGAGACAACCATATATTAGAGTATATGCTCTCTTTTCCAATATCGCTCAAACAGTATTACTGGGGTAAAGTTATAGGCAGATTTATTACGGTTTATATTCCTGTTTTGTTTGCTATGATTATTGCCATCGTGTATGGCTCTATTAAGGGAAGTCCGATTCCGTGGAATATCTTCTTTTTATATACGGGTCTTCTTTTTTCGCTCTCTAGTGCTTTTTTAGGAATAGCCTTTTTTATCTCCTCTATTGTAAAATCTTCAGAAGTGGCCCTTGGCATCGCATTTTTTATCTGGATATTTTTACTTGCTTTTATAGATATCGCCCTTATTTCACTTATGATGCAGCAGAGATTAGATGAGCAACTAATTATTTTTATAGCAATGATAAATCCAATGGAGCTTTTTCGCGTCGCTGCCATCTCTTTGTTTGATCCGGAACTTACAGTTATGGGTCCTGTTGCTTTTTACATACTGGATTCCATGAGCAGAGCTCTTTTTCTGTTTTTAAGCATAATTTATCCTCTTGCTTTGGGAATATTTTTTGCGACAATCGGATTTATAATATTTAAGAAAAAAGATTTAGTTTAAAGGAGAATCGAAATGAAAAAAATTTTATATACAGCCATCTTTATGGCAAGTCTGCTCTTTTCATATACCATGGATTATGATAAGAAGACAACCTGCGTGGTTAGAAATCTGCAAGTTAGCAAATCTCCGGAGTGGGTTTCAAAAATAGAACTCACAAACGGTAAGAAGATATTTTTTTCCAGCCCAAAGTCTATGTTTGAGTTCTATTTTAGACCAGGCAAATGGTTTGATATAGGTGTTAAAAGCGAAGAGGAGATGAAAGATATAGTAGTTACAGATTTTGCTACAAAGAAGCCGATAAACGCAAGAGGAGCATTTTTTGTTTACGGCAGCACTGAAACTTCGCCGGCAGGAGATGATTTAGTTGCTTTTGAAAAATATGACGACGCAAAAATTTTCGCTTTTGGGCACAAAGGAAAGAGAATCTTTGGTTTTAACGAGGTTAAAGAAGCTCTTATAAACCTTTTAAATGGAAAAATTTAAATAAAGCATTTTAAAAAAATTCTATAAGTGCTTCTTTGTCAATAAACTTTCTTTTGACATTTATTATGTCATGGTCTTTAAAAAATTTTAAAATTCTAGAGAGTGTCTCAGGGGAGACACCGAGAATTTCAGCAATTTCAATATTTTTTGTCTCAAAAAAATCATCTGTATGATTATAGATATATTTTGCAACTCGCTCTTTTGAGTCTAAAACAAGATTTGTTGATATCAAATTTTCAAGATTTTTAATCTTTTTTACCAAAGATGTTTGGATATTAAAAGCCAGATTCGGATTTAAAAAAATAACATTTTTTAGCTTCTCAAAGTCAATTTTTAAAACTTCGACTTCACTATAAGCTTTTGCAGTTGCGGGATACGGCATACCTTCAAAGTTTGCGACTTCACCTATAAGTTCATTGTCGTGGAAATATTTTAACACGACCTCTTTATGATTTGATGATGTTTTATAGAGCTTGATAACACCTTTTACCAAAAGGTAGAGATATTTTGGTTCGTCGCCCTCATAAAAAACTATACTCTCTTTTGGCACTTTATGCTCGGTTGTAAAACTTTCTATATTTTTTATAGTCTCTTCATCCACATTTTGGAAAAGAACTATGTTTTTTAAATGTGTTCTCATTTTATCTTCTTTATCACTTCATTATATGTAAAAATTTCTTCATTTAGTCCAATAGACTCTTTTGATTTATAACCGCTATACCCAAATGCCATAGGAGTGACATTTCCAGCTGTATAAAATGCACTTCTTGCATCAATCCACTCGCCGCTTTTGGCATCTGTAATCCAGATTTTTACACTATCTTTATAACTAAGATTTTCTTCGTTAAACCAAAGAGCCATACATCCGATGTCATCAAATTTATACAATTTTTTTGTAGCAGGCTCCCTATATTGCAGAGCATTTTTTCTATCGCTTATTACCATTACACATCTATCGCACATATCTCTATCCCAGTGCAACTCGGCAGGGGCATTATCTGTTTTTTGTTCACTACAGCCCAAAAACAGAAACAATATAAACGGTAAAAACAAAAATTTTAACTTCAACATTCAAATCCTTAGAGCAAAACACCGTTTTTTAGATAATAAACAACGACATACAGTGACAATAATATAACATAAAGAGAATTAAATAAAAGTGATATTTTGTAACTTAATATCGATTCTTTAAAAAAACCAACAACTAAACCATAAAATGTCCCTACAAAAAGCATACCGTATATTAAATAACCAATATAGTAATAATCCCTCTGTAAGAAGCAAAATGGGCAATGGTGTGATGGAAGTTCATATATATATGTTCCAAAAAACAGTATCAGAGCAATAATGGCAATCACAACAAACAACATATTTGTTACCGCAAAAAGGTATCTTTTTTTTAAAAAATAGAACAGAACTATCAACAGATAGTTTCCGTAAAAAAGAGCCAAAAGCGCAGCCGTGCCTAAAGAGAAGATGGAAGATATGCCGGAGTTTGCAGAGCTTGAGTAGATGCTGCCGCAACAGCTAACCATTTTGTCTATCTCTATTGCACTAAACATCACCCACTCTAAAATAACCTCAACTATAAATAGAAAAAAGATAAGCGCAAAGAATCCAAACTTTAATTTTGTATGCGGCTGATTTCTATCTTTTACATCCTCAGCGTTGAGTTTTAACCAAAGTGCAAACAGATAGAGATTTATAATTTTTAAAACAATCAAGTATGTGCCCTGCTCTGTTGCATCAACTACGCCGGCAGCGCACATTGCGCCTGTCAGCACATTTGAAATCTTATCAAGAGTAAAGATAAAAAATATAAACAGCGGTACCTTTATTGAAAAAATATATTTTATAATTGTTGCCGCCAGACTGCTCTGCTTCTCTAGGCGGTACTGAGCTGTCGATGTAGAGTTTATATCCCAATTTAGATAAATTTTAACGCTTAAGACAAATGCAACCATCCCAAAAAGAGCAAATATTGCATTTAAAATCAATATGGCTAAAACTTCCGGAGTTAAAATCATCTAAAGCAGAACTCCCTGATGAATCTCTACTACTCTATCAACAATCTCAAGGTTAAAAAAGAGAGGGTCGTGTGTTGCTACAACTATAGTTTTTCCTTCAGCTTTAAGCTCCTTAAGAATCTCAATAAAAGATAAAGAGAGCTTCTCATCAAGATTTGCCGTCGGCTCATCTGCCAAGATTATTTTAGGGTTGTTCACATTTGCTCTTGCAATTGCAACCCTCTGCTGTTCCCCTCCTGAGAGATTTTTAACAAGCTGATTCTCTTTATGCTCTATATGAAACATCTTTAAAACTCTTATTAATTTCTCTTCAATCTCTTTTACATGTAAATTTAGAGGGACAAGCGGCAAAATAATATTCTCTTTTACACTAAGAGCAGGAATAAGGTTATATTTTTGAAATACAAAGCCTATGTTGTCGCGTCTAAAATCAGACGCAAAATTATCAGAAAGTTTAGAGACTCTGCTTGTTTCTACTACAATCTCTCCGCTGGTGGGCTTACTAAGAGCTGCAATTAGCGAAAGTATTGTACTTTTACCGCTTCCGCTTGCTCCTTTTAAAACCACCAACTCACCCTCTCTTATCTCTAGGTTTATATTATCTAAAGCAGTAACTATATTATTTTTATTTACTTCATATATTTTTGTTATATTTTTTAGTTCAATCATCATCTTATAACCTCATCGGCTTCTAGGGCAGCACTTCGCCATGAAGGAATTATCGTCGCTGCTATATATATCGGGACACTTAAAAAAAAGATAAGAGCAAGTGTCTGCATATCAAATACAAATGGAAGCGTGAATGAGGTTTTTAACTGTGAGTAGCCTGTAAATATATTTTGAAGAAGCGGAGCTCTTAGCATATAGACAAAAAAGAGAGCTAAAATAACTCCCGACATATAGGAAAAAAATGAGACAATAAAACCCTCATAAAATTTCTCCTTAAGCACATCATCAACTCTCCAGCCGATTGCTTTTAAAACCCCTATCTCTCTCTTCTCTTCGCTGCTAAGTCCGCTTAGTTTGTCATATATAATTATAAAAAAAGTAAAGAGCGATACAACAAAGAGTGCTAAAAAAATTCCGCTTTTGTAGTCAAAAATATTTTGGTAGCTTATTTTTAAATCATCTTTTGTTATTACTCTGCTATCTGGATATAAAAGTTTAATCTTTAAAGCAACGGTGGCAATCTCATCCTCATTTGCAACTTTTACAACTATGTCGGTAGCTTTATTCTCTGACATATCAAAAATTTCTCTAACACTCTCTTTGCTCATAACTATCACATCATTTGACTCTAACTCTGTATCAGTGTCAAAAACTCCGCCAATATCTACTCTCTTGAGCGTTCCGTCTGGTTTTATAAAGTTAAAGTACTCTTTGTAGTAATTTTCATTTATAATTTTTTTAACACCTGCTCCGAGAATCATTGACGAAGCGCTAAAATCAAGCGTTTTTGCAACATTTGTAAGAGAGTTTTTATACTGCTCCTCATACTCATCTATACCGACAACACTAAAGTTTACTCCTGCGTTTTCAAAGTAGTAGTACCCCCAAACCCTTGCAACAGCACTCTTTACACCGGTTATCGCTAAAATATCATCTGCCACACTTACTTCAATATCATAATGACGACCGCCATTAATCTTTTGAACTGTTATCTCCGGAAGTGAATCAACCGTGCTTTGCAACTCATACTTTATGGAGTTTGTTATAAAGAAAATGGATGACAGCAAAAATATAAGAGCAGTTAAAACAAGGGTTATAAAAAGCGTTTTATATTTTTGTCTAAGCAGTGAGTTAATCGCATACTCAACAAGATATATATTGATTTTAGTTCGCATCCAAGCTCTTTTTATTTATGATATTGGAGTGCGCGTAGCTAAATGTGGATGGGAAATACTCTCTTAGAGTTGCGTCATCTTTGTATATTGAAAACAGATCACTCATGCTTCTATGTCTGACATATGTTGCCTCTGTCGAGATTGCCAAGTCTGGAAGTCCGACAAGAGTGTTAAAAGCTATTTTTGAGCTCAACATCTGGGCGTTCATACTTTTTGTTGATTGCAGATATATAACTTCTATGCAAAAAAGTGCCGTAAGAGCTAAAAAAGTGTAAAAAATAGATCTGCTTTTTTTATTCATCTAACTTATTAACTTCTTTGGCTTTAATATCTTCAAACTTTAATATCTTAAGACCTTTGTGATCCATGCTAAAAGTTTTTGCTTCACTCTCGCTTACAAAAGGTATCAGCTCATCTCCCATTGGTCCATAAACATCGCTGCCTAGCACATAATAGGCTTTTTTTGCATCTATCGCTTTTTGCGAGTAGTAGTCACTGACTAATATTTTAGCTATAGCGTCTTTATGGGTAAAATAGTACTTCATCATATCTTTTACGCCATCAAATGAGAGATGAGAGTTTTTATAAAATATCTGAGCTGCCCACTTTGGATATTTATAGACAAACATTCCGCAAATAGGACATTTTTCATCTTTGTTCACGCTAATAGCGTCACCGATACTCTTCAAATCGCCAAATTTTTTAACTTCCCAAAGGTAGAGAGTTAGCGGTTGAAGTTCACTCTCTTGAAGCTCACCGCAAAGTTTTTTATCTCTTATATCTGCTTTTAACTCATTTATCTGCAAGTATGCATTTATATTTATCTCTTTTTTACACTTTTTCTCAAATATCTTCTCACCCATTGGATAGACTTGTTTATTTTTTTTGCTATCAACCATCGCAATATCTGAGCTTAAAGAGTCTTGCGCCATTTTTAGAGCGGTTTTAAAATCGACAATCTCCCCGCCGTTTTCTATACTAAAATCTTCCGCCGCTTCTTTGTTTGAAAATGCAAGTTTACTTACTTTTGACATTGTCCCTTTTATATCCGAGCCGACTACATAAAAAGCGCTCTTGGCATTTATAAGCTTTTGAGTCACAACATCTACAACTTTTACATCGTTACTATTGATTTTATACTCTTGCATATCAACTGCCAAACATCTCATTGAGCAGTATTGTCTATTTGTGTGATTGTTAATTTTTGAAGTGTGTGATGTTTTGTAGTTAGCCTCGATGCTCATGCCGCAAACCGGGCACCACTCTTTTTGTGCTCCATCTTGAACCAACTCAGGCTTGATTGTTGCAGATTTTGTAAAACTGTCCGCACTTAAATTTGATAAACAGAAAAAAAGAGAAAAAATGATAAGGATTTTTATTAACATAAGACCGCTTTTGGATAATAATTTTTATTATTTTATCCTAAAGTATTTGTATGAATGATTAAGTGATAAATTTGAAATTTAGACAGTTTTTGCAGATAAAAAGAGATTTATCCAAGTTAAAAACTTGGATAAAGATTTTAGAACTTATATTTTAGTCCAAAAAGAAGGCTCTCACCTCTGCTGCTTGTAACATTAGCGCCCTCAACTTCAAACACAACTTCCATGTTTTCAGCTACGCCATACTCTAAACCCACTGCATAGGTAACCCCATCAAGTGTCTCTTTTATATGAAGTTTGTCCATTTTTTCATACTCCCAGCCATAGCCAAGCTTTGCTAAAAATCCCAAATGACCTACTAAATTTCTTGTATATACTGCATTAAACCCATAAGTAGTATATTTGGCAGTGTCTGTAACATGACCATCTTCAACAACATCAGCTTCAGCATGTGTTGCCGATAATTCTAGAGCATAATTAGCATTGAATGAATATCCCAAATCAATACCGACACCAACACCGGCATCACCGTCTAACTCATGTCCATGATGCATTATTGTATCACCTATAACAACAACAGCCTTTGGAACAATATAAAACCCACTTTTGTCTTCCGAAGAAGAACTTGCATAAGCAGTCCCCGAAACTGCAAATAATGTCAACCCGCTTACTATTACCTTTTTTAATATACTTCTCACCCTAGCCCCTTAAAAGTAGTATTAGCCAAAATCATAATCTATTTAGGACACAACAAGCTTGATTAATATCAAGTAATAAAAGAAAAAGTTATATTACGAAAGCCTAAGAAGCATCAATCTTCTTATAAAAAGCACAAACAGAGCAGTAGCAAGTATTTTAAAATCAAGCTCGCTTGCAAGATGAATATTTCTAAAAGTATCGCTCTGCGTAGCCTCTGCGCCCAATCTTTGCATAGAGATTATATTTGGCGAATAGACTGCACTAAACATCAAAGCGGAAAAGACAACGCTAATAGAACTGGCAAAGACAATCGAATCTCTCTGCCCTTTTTTATACATAATTAACTCGTAAAACATAACAAAAAATGCTAAAAAATATATCCAGTAGCTAAAACGGTGAAAAATCTCACCCATAATGATTCCGGCATTGTAGTTATCCAGTATAACGGAGTGCAAAATATTTTCTGTATGAAAAACAACGGGAGCAACAAATGCGCCCAAAACAATTACTGCGCCAAATGTTGCAGCCAATGTAATTAAATAACTAAAATCTATATAAATGTTCTTTTTCAAAGATTATAACCCTAATGTAAAACCCCTGTCAAAATCGCTAAAATCTTTATAAAATTCTAACTTTTTAAGTGGCTTATTGTTTAAATAGTTTCGTATTTTATCTTGTTGGTCATAACCTATCTCACAACTAAAAAAGTTAATTTTTCTGTTTAAGACTTCATCAAGAAGCTCTCTGATTATCTCATCGCCGACAGTTCCGCCAAAAAGTGCATTTTGAGGCTCATAAGATAGATTTGACTCAAGTTTAAAATCATTTGCAATGTATGGAGGATTTGATACGAGATAGTCTATATCTTCGCCTATCGGCTCCAAAAGTGAGCCAAGCCTTAGTTCAATTCTATTCTCAAGTCCAAATTTTTCTATATTTTTTTTAGCTATTTCAATAGCATCTTGTGAAATATCAACTGCTATAAATTTTGCATTTGTAAAGTGTTTTGCAAGCATAATAGATATTATTCCGCTGCCGACTCCAACCTCCGCAAAAGTCATATTGCTATCTCTGTTTTTTATATTTTTTATAACTTCATCGATTAAGAGTTCAGTTTCAGGGCGAGGAATAAGCGCACCTTGCGCTATAAAAAACTCCTCACTGTAAAAACTCACCCTCTGTGTTATATACTCAAGCGGCTCATTTTTGGCTCTGCGCTCTACCCATTTTAGGAGCTTATCAACATCTTTTACAGCCGCATTTTGATTTGTTAAAAGCCAAAGCTCATCCACACCTAAATGGTGCATTAAAAGAAGCTGAGCCTCCCTTGGCGCCCTCTCAATGTGCGGATTTAGGGCAGCCGTAATCTCTTTTAAAATATCTTTTACTAGATATCTGCTTGACATGTCTCTCCCAGAGCGCTTTTATCAACACCGCCTACATCAACGCCAAGTTCTTTTAACCTCTCTAAAACCGGAGGATGCGTATAGTGAAAAAAGATATAAAGAGGATGAGAGAGAGGAAAACTTTTGTTCTCGTTTACAAGTTTTTTTAGAGCATTTGCGAGTTCTATTGCTCCGCCGCTTCCACCAAGCTCACTTCCCATTTTATCAGCCTCATACTCATTATGACGACTCACTATTCCCATAATCGGCATCATTAAAAAACCAAGTACAGGCATAAAAAGAAGCAGTAAAATCATTACAATATATGGGGCTTGGTTAAATCCCAATTCTATGTAAAGTGAATCGGGCAAGTTGCCGAAAATCCCAAACATCGCAAAAAGCATAGCGCCGACTAGGGCAATATTTTTATATATATCTCCATGCGCGAAGTGTCCCAACTCATGTCCTAAAACAGCAAGCAGCTCTTTTGTGGTCAGCTTTTCTATGAGCGTATCAAAAAGCACAACTCTTTTAGCTTTTCCAAAACCTCCAAAATAGGCGTTAAGTCTAGAATCACGCTTACTTGCATCGCTTACAAACACACCGGAACTTACAAAGCCTGTTCTGTCCATTAAACTTTTTATTTGACTGTCCAGCTCTTCGTTTTGAAGCGGAGTAAGCTTGTCAAAAAACATTGCTCTAAAAGTCGGATACAGCATATTTATCAGAACAACTACCGCAAATATAAAGACAAAACTCCAAAGCCACCAAAGAGCAAAACTTGAGATAATGGCGTAAATACCCCATACGACAAGCGAGCCGAAGATAATGGTCATCACAAATGAGATAAGTGTATCTTTTATCCATTGCGCCATAGTTGATTTGTTAAAACCGAACTTCTCATCCAAAACAAATTTTTCATAATATCCAAACGGCAGAGAGATGATAGAGTTTATAACCAAAAAGCCCATAACAATAGCGATGTTTAACAGAGCCTCATTTTCAAAGTATATGCTATTTTCTAAAAATTTAACTCCAAAACCTATCCAGAAAATAAAAACAATATAATCTACAAACATACTTGCAATACTCATCTTCTCTTTAGCTACGCTGTAATTTCCTGCTTTTATAAAATCATTATCCAAAAGAAGAACTGCCTTGAGTCTTTTAGCTCTGTTTACATAACCTATCTGCATAACACTTGTGTACATTGAGATAAGAACAAAGAGAGTATAAATAGCTACAATAGTTGTTAACATATAATTACCTTAAAAAAATTTTGAAATTCTAACATCTTTTTAGGTACAATTTTTAAATCAACCGCATAAATAAAATCATCTAAAAGAGTTGCAGTGAATAAATTTAAAGATAAAACAATAGCTTTGGCATTAGGCGGCGGTTCAGTTCTAGGCGCGGCACATATAGGTGTGCTAAAAGCGCTTGAAGAGTCTAAAGCTGAGATAAAATCCATAAGCGGAACAAGTGCCGGAGCAATCGTTTCATCTCTCTACGCATTTGGAAAAAGTGCAAAAGAGATAGAAAAAATAGTTTTAGAGTTTGAGTGGAAAAATTTATCATCTTTAACTCTTTCAAAATATGGTGTTTTGTCAAATGAGAAAATAGGCGAGATAATAAAATACAATATTGGCGACAAGAGAATTGAAGATGCGAATATACCGCTTTGCATAATAGCCACGGATATTACGACCGGAGAGAAGGTTACTTTAGACAAAGGAAGCGTTTCAGATGCGGTAATGGCCAGCACATGCGTACCGGGAATTTTCGTTCCTATTGAACTTGAGGGCAGATTTTTGGTGGACGGCGGGATTATAGAAAATATTCCGCTTAGTTGCTTGAAAGATAAAAATGTTGATTTTATAATTGGCGTGGATTTGATTTCTGAACACGCTTACAAAAAGCCAAACAATGTCATTGAAATTTTATACAACAGTTTTAATTTTTTAGTAAAAACAAATAAAAAAATTCAAACAAAGGAAGCAGACATTCTTATTAAGCCGGATTTATCCAAGTTTAATGCCATAGATATGTCACAGATGAAAGATTTAATAAAAATAGGATACGACGAGACAAGAAGAATTATTAAAAATCTATGATTTGCTATTAATGTGATACAATATTTTTTAACTTAAAAACAGGAGTGTGATTATGGAAAAGTTTACTAAGTATATGAAGTTAACTCTAGTTACGGTAGGTTTACTATCGATTGTGCCGGTCGTGTCTTCGGCTAAAGATGTGCAGCGGGGGATGGGGCGTGGTGTACCGACTTTTGAGAGTTTTGACTTAAACAGTGATGGTCATCTTACTGAGAGCGAAATGAAAGAGGCAAGAGAAAAAAGAGTTCAAGAGAAAAAAGATGAAGGCAGAATGTTAAGAAACTCTAAGGATTACTGCGAGTTTTCAAAGGTAGATTCAGACGGTGACGGCAAAGTAACCAGAGATGAGTTTAAAACTTACCAAATGAAGAAAAGAGTGAACTAAAACAGCCTCACATGTTAAAATTTTAACATGTGCGCGTCAATCTGCTATAAAAAATAATCAACCACTTTTGATTCAACTGTTACAGACTTTATAAGCTCAACAACTTTTAAATGCTCCGGATGAACAGCATAAGAGAGCAAATCCTCTTTTGTCTCAAATGTAGAGTATAAAGAGAGGTCAAACGCTCTCTCGGAGAGTGTAAAATTAACTCCTACCTCCATTGATTTAAGAGCCGGAACAAGCTCAACCAAAGCGTTTAATCTCTTTGCAACCTCTTTAATATTTGAATCTTTATTTTCGTCTTTAAACTTAAACATTACTATATGAACTATCATAAAAAAACCTTCTAATATATTTGATGTAATTTTAACTAAAATAGCTATATATTTAGTTTGCAAGAAAATTGCTTAAACTTACATGCGGATCTAGCCCCTCTAGCATATTGTAAACTTCCCTCGCTATCGGGAGATATAGCTCTTTTTTCTTAGCAATTTCATAGAGCGCATAAGCAGTTCCTACTCCCTCGGCAACCTCTCCCAACTCTTTAAGTATCTCTTCTTTGGATTTACCTTGCGCAATGCCAAGTCCGACACGAAAATTTCTGCTCATAGATGAAGATGCGGTCAAAAAGAGGTCTCCTGCGCCGCTAAGTCCAACAAAGCTCTCCTCTTTTGCGCCATAAACAAGCCCAAATCTCTGCATCTCTACCAAACCTCTCGATATAAGCGATGCGGCTGCATTTTTACCAAGACCCAACCCTTCGCATATTCCAGCCGCTATGGCTATAACATTTTTATAAGCTCCGGCAACCTCCGCACCCACGACATCGGTAGAGGTGTATGTTTTTATAAACGATGGAAAAAATGAAGCAAACTCTTTGCTAAGTTTCTCATTTGTAGAGTTAACAACAAGTGCGGTCGGCAGAGATTTCATAACCTCTGTTGCAAAAGAGGGACCGGAGAGAAAAGCTATGTTTGCATCAGGAACATACTTCTCATATATCTCATTTAAAAATTTTCCCGTTGTTGCTTCTATACCTTTTGCGGCTACCAATATTTTTTGATTGTTATATTTAAAATTATCCTCTAGCCAAGATGATACCTGCTGTGCGGGAATTGCTATAACAAGGTATTCAAGCTTTAAAATCTCCTCCAGAGAGACGAAGTTTTTCATATCTCTGGGAGTTCTTGAAGTTATGTAAACTTCACACTTCTCACTTAGTGCAAAAGCTAAAGCAGTTCCCCATTTACCAGCTCCTATTATCCCTACTTTAGTCACATATACTCCCTGTCATTTTTTCAAACTCTTTCATATCGGCTTCATATCCGACAATTATAAATAGATCATTTTTGTTTACAATATGATGTTTTATTTTTGATGAATATATAAATTCAGTACTCATATCTTCATATACGATTGCTAAAATCATAACACCGTATCTTCTACTCCAATCAATATCGGAGATAGCCTCACCTATGTACTTATTGTTCTCATCTATCTTAACTTGGGCTATTTTTAATGTACCGCTTTCAAATAAAATATTATGAAAAACTTCCTTGACAATAGGTTTTTGCAACATTTCGCTAATCATCTCTGCGGTGGTTTGAACAAGCGGAATAACCTTGTTTGCACCGGCCATTTGTAACTTGTTAGCAGTTTGTTTGTTATTTGATAAAGCAATTATATTTAGGGCATCAAAAGAAGACCTGAGCGAAATAGTTAAAAAAATATTCTCTGCGCTGTCTTCCAAAACACAAAACGCAATTGATTTTTCGATGTCGATATTTTCATTCAACTCATCCCACTTGTCACTTAAATCAAAACTCTTTATTTCAAAACCGGATTTGTTTTTTAAAATATCATACTCGCTATTTAAACTATACAGATAAACATTTTCATACTCATCTCTAATATTTTTGGCAATCTCCAAGGCATAATCGTTATATCCAAAAATTAATGCAGCTCTATTTTTCATGTTCTAATCTTTTTATGCAGATGTTTTTCAAACTCTCTTATAAAAGCAGAATTTCCTATAACCAACAGATAATCTCCGCTCTCAAGCAAAGTGCCGTCCATTGGATTAAAAAAGAATCTTTTCGTCTCTTTTTTATATATTCCAAGTAGAACTATCCTAAACTTAACATTGTTCAACTCACTTACATGTACTAAATTTTGGCTCATTCTCTCATCTACTAAAATTTCTTCGACATCTACGCCGTAGTAATCATTTCTAAGTGCATGTATAACCTCAAAAGCAACAGGTCTTCCTATCAACTCTTTAGATATCATTCCAACTAGCCCTTTTGGGTAGAGTATCTCATTTGCACCGGCAAATTTAAGTTTATTTCTATTTGCATCATCCATAAGCAGCGATATTATATTTACATCTCTGCTTATTGACCTGACAGTTAAAGTTGTATATACATTTTCTACATCATTTTCTCTTAAACACAATATAGATTCCACCTGTGTATTTAAATCTATTCCGATTTTTTTGTAGCTATCTATATTTCCAGGGTCGTAATTAATAGCAATAAGTCCATCTTTTTTGGCACTATTTATTCTTTCTATATCTTCATCTAAAACAATAATGGTTATCTTTGAATTTTTTAATTTTTTGGCTACCTCTTGAGCAACACTCTCATATCCGCATATTAGATAAAAGTGTTTTAGTTTTCTTATATTGTCAATCGTTTTTATCTCTCTTATCTCGTCTAGCTTTTCGGTAAAAGCAGAGACAATAATTGAGGTTGTAAAAGCCAAAACAGAGATACCTGCGATGATAACAAAGGCAGCAACTATTCGTCCTTCAGTTGTTACAGGTACGATATCGCCATATCCGACTGTTGATATTGTCACTATCGACCAGTACAGAGCATCAAAAAATGTATTTACAGGTGATGCAGGGTTATGCGCTTCCATAACATAGATAAGGACTGATGAGACGAAAATAACTACTGACGAAAACATCAATAAAATAAAAAATTCAAATTTTTTTGTAGAGAGTACCGAAGTAAAGGTTTGGAAGCTTTTTGTGTATCTAAAGAGCTTGAAAACTCTAAATAGAACAAACAGACGAAGCAGTCTCAGCTCATGAAAGAAAGGTAAAATTGCAAGCAAGTCTATTATTGCTTTAATGGAAAAAACAAAACTCAGTTTTGCTGTTATAACACCTATTATCGCTTTATAGAGATAAAACTTTCTACCAAGCGCAGTAGCATGTTCGCTTCTGCTTATAATAATTTCGCTTACGCTGCTGCTTATCCAAAATCTAAGTATATACTCAACAAAAAATATAAACGAGATAACATATACATTAAAAAATTTTAGATATATATTCATCTCTGATTTGACTTCAACTATAAGAATTATCACACTAGAAAAGATAAGCGTAATCATAAAAATATCGAAATATTTTTTATACTGAAATCTATCATTTTCTAAAATATCGTAAAAAAATCGCTTTTTACGCTGATAAGCCTCTGATGTATTTAAAAAGTATGCTCCATCAACAACTAAGCGGCTTAAAAAATTCATCTACCCCAGCTTCTCTTTTAAAATATCATTCACGGTTTGTGGATTTGCACTGCCTTTTGACTCTTTCATAACCTGACCTACAAAGAAGCCAAACAGCTTATCTTTTCCGCTCTTATACTCAGCAACTTTATCACCATTTGCATTTATAACAGCATCGCATATAGATTCAATAGCTCCGCTGTCGCTCACCTGTTTTAGCCCAAGCGTATCAATCGCGCTATCAACATCTCCGCCTTTTTCCATCAGATAATCAAGCACATCTTTAGCAGCTTTTCCGCTTATAGTGCCGTCTTCTATTCTTTTTACCAAGAGTGCGAGTTTTTTAGCTTCAACAGGAGAGTTTGCGATATTCACTTCGCCTTTAAATCTGCCCTGAAGTTCGGTTGTAAGCCATGCTAAAGCATTTTTTGCGCTAATGCCCTCTTCCATCATGCTCTCAAAATAGTGAGCCATCTCTATCGCAGAAGTTAAAACGCTTGCGCTATACTCGTTCATCCCATAATCTTTTACAAAACGGGCCATCTTCTCATCCGGAAGTTCTGGGATTTTACTATACTCTCTCATCATCTCATCGGTAATAACTGTTTTTAGCAAATCAGGTTCCGGAAAGTATCGGTAATCAGCCGCTTCCTCTTTTCCGCGCATTGAGCGAGTTTCTTGCTTGACTTGGTCAAAAAGTCTCGTCTCTTGGCAAATATCTCTAGCGTAAACGCCATCTTCCCAAGCTTCAGTCTGGCGTGCAACCTCAAGTTCAATCGCTCTTTGTATAAATCTAAAACTGTTAATATTTTTTATCTCCACGCGAGTATAAAGCTTCTCATCGCCTTTTGGACGGATAGAAACATTTACATCAACGCGAAACGAGCCCTCTTGCATATTTGCATCGCCAATGTCCAGATAGCGGATAATTGAGTGAAGTTTTTTAAGGTAAAGTGTCACCTCTTCGGCACTTCTCATATCAGGCTCACTAACTATCTCTAAAAGCGGTGTTCCTGCACGATTTAAGTCAACTTTTGAGATAGGGCCGTCATGAATATTTTTTCCGGCGTCAGCCTCTATGTGTGCACGATTTATGCGAATAATCTTGTGCGTTCCATTCTCAAAATCAATACGCAACTTTCCATGCTCAACAACAGGAGTGTAGAGTTGTGTAATCTGATAAGCCGATGGACTATCCGGATAAAAGTAACTTTTTCTGTCAAAATATGAAGTCTGATTTATGGTTGCATCTATTGCCGTTCCAAGCATTACAGACTTATGAAGCACCTCTTTGTTCAGCACTGGAAGTGCTCCTGGCAATGCTAAACATGTTGGACATGTATTTGTGTTTTGTTTGTGATTAAAGCTTGTTGGGCATGAACAAAAAAGTTTAGTTTTTGTATTTAGTTGAACATGGACTTCTAGTCCGATAACTACTTCAAACATAGTTTTCCTTGATAAAAAAGTATAATATTGTGTTGGATTTTACCCAATTTATGCTTTTAAGTTTCATAAATAACATTACATCTGAAAAATTGTTTTACTACTTATCCAGAAGAATAATTTTTATATCATATTTATCTGCGACTGTTTTAATTCTGCTTAAATACTTTTCATCACCCTCGCCCACAATAACCCCGATAGCCGGTTTTTTTCGTGTAATCTCTGCATAATAGAGTGATTGACCGATTCCCTCTGCCCATTTTTTTGCAAAATCAACTTCAATAGCATACTCATCCGTCAAACAGTCGACTCTTGCTTTGTCAAACAGCACATATTCCATCTTGCCGCCAAACTCACCGCACATTTTAGTTTGATAATATTTTTCATCTCGTTTTGCACCATCTTCTTCTTTTTTTAAAGATAAATCACCTTCAAATAAAAAATATAATGCAACTGCAATAAGAGTTAAAAAAAATGAAAATTGTTTTTTCATCAAATCTGTTTTGTATCTTTAGAGTAGATTTTTTCTAAAAGAGCTGTCTGTTTTTTTGCTTCTTCAAGTCTTTGTCTGTTAACGGAAAAGGCATCAAGTGTTAAAATTAAAAAGAGTGAGATAACAACAAAAGTTATAGTGATAAAAAGAGCGAGAGAAAATCCCAAGAAGGAGAAGAGTTGAAAAATTATTAGAGCACCAAATATGACGATAGCCCATGATGCCCCAAGCAAAAAGCTTATAATTCTGTCGAATTTTTCTTTTTGCATGTTTTTAGCTATTAATGTTCTTCAACAGCTATTGCACCGCCAAGATAAACATAAGTAAGCATCATAAATATAAACGCTTGTAAAAATGCCATAAAAGTAAGAAGTGCAAATGGAATCATTGGAAGCAGCCAAGGAGCAAGCATCAAGATAACCATCAAGAACATATCATCACCCTTAACATTACCAAAAAGACGGAAGCTAAGAGATACCAAACGAGAGAAGTGAGAAACTATCTCAATTGGAAACATCAACCAGTATAACCACCAAACAGGTCCTAAAAAGTGTTTGAAGTATTTAACAACACCTTGACGGCGAATACCCTCAAAATTGTAGTAGATAAATACGGCAAGCGCCAAAGTAAGAGGCATTTCTAAAAATCCGGTCGGAGCCTCAAACCCCGGAATAACACCGATTATGTTAGCAATACCTACAAATAAGCCAATAGTTGCAACAAGAGGAAGGTAACGGCGAGCAGATTCTTGCCCCATAACATCTGTTCCCATTTTAAGAACACCCGAAATATATGCTTCCATTACATTTTGAGTTCCCGTTGGAACTATTTTTAGATTTGACATAGCAACTTTAACAAGTACCAAAGCGATACCCGCAGCTAGCAGCATGTGTGTCATATAAATAAAAGTCTTTTCGTGAGAAATTAGACCGAAAAATGTGAACAATTCACCCATAGGTGTACTCCCTGTCTCAAATAAATTGTGTGATTATAGTAAAATTTTAATTAAACTTTTATAATAAAATAAATTTTTTATCTACTTTTTTTACTTTTGTCCTGTTTTACATCTTTTGCACTGTAATTTTTTCCTGCGATACTCTCTAAAAATACAGTTGCGTAAGAGCCTTTTGGCATCGTAAAAGATATGTTTAGCATTGTCTCTTTTTTAACATATTTACAATCTATATCTGTTGGATATACAAGAGCCTCTCTTCTATGCCCTTTATCCTGCAAAAATTCATCATCATATTTTTTCTCTATCTCTGAGGCATCATATTTTGCACGAAAAGTATCCCTGCCGCATAAAAGCCCGGTCGGGACAATCTTCTTTGCGGCAAACTCTTTAGTAGGTATCAGCTTCGGGGTTGAGAGTTTGCCATCTTTTGACATGTAAATATCACCGCTAAGAAGTACGAACTCAGAAGAGCCGCTCTCTTTGCTTAAAAGCACTCTCTCTCTTAGCCACTCATTAAAGTAGTAACTCTGATAAACAGAAATCAAAAAGCTCTTAAGCTTTGCATCTTCGATGAAGAGCTCGCCTTTTATCATCTCTCTGGCTTGTTCTATACTGCCGGCATCCCGCCCGAATCTTTGGTAGCCAAAGTAGTTTGGAAGTCCGCTTTTTGCTATTTTTCTGGCAACTTTTTCTATCTTGCCTGCGTCCATAACATCAAGTTCATAAAGGTTTATGCTAAATCTGTTTCCAGTCAAATCACCCATTCTAATCGAGTGTGAGTGTCTTGTTGTGCTTAAAATTTTAATCTGCTTGTGGTGAAACTTTTTCAGCAAAGCTTCATACTTTGTCTCAACAGAGAGATACTGCGTTGTGGTTGCATGTTTATCTTTAAGTCCTGCGTAGCCTATCTTTTGTGCAGGAATTGCAAGATACTCCGCGAAGATGGCTATCATGTCCCAAGTTGTGAGTTCAACCTTTTGTACTTTAAAAATCAGGTAGTTTCCTCTGCCTAAAAACTCTCCCAGAGGAATCTCATCAACCACGAAATCTTTCTCGTTTTGATAAAATTTAAAATCTATATCTTGTGTGCTTTGTAGATATTCTCTATCTAACTCTTTTATAATTGTAGAAATTTTAGCTCCTTTGAAGCGATTGTTATATCTTTTTTTATTGCTTTTTTTAACTCTGCTATTGAGTCAAATTTTTGATTTTCTCTGATAAAGTGAATAAAACTTATGCAGGCTTTTTCTTTGCAAAAAACCTCGCCGTCAAGTATATGGCTCTCGAGGGCAAAACTTCCATCCGTTGTTACTCTGTGACCGACAAAAGAGACTGACGGATGAAAATGCTCTTCATCGTCGATTCTTGTGAGCGTTGCGTAAACTCCCTCTTTAGGCATCAAAAACTCTTCTGCTTCCAAATTTATAGTAGCAACCAGCTCTTTTTTTCCTATGCCCTGACCTGCTACAACTTTGCCTTTGATAGTGTAATTATGCCCTAAAAAAGCGTTTGCTCCGTTAATATCTCCGATTTGAAGCTTTGCTCTAATCTTATGAGAGTGAACAGAATCGCCGTGCAGAGTCACTTCCTCTATCACGACTACTTCTCCCTCAAAGAGAGTTTTTAAGTCCTCAAACGAGTATTTTCTATTTTTTCCAAAGTGAAAATCGTACCCGACGACTATTTTTTGCAGTTTTGGAAACTTCTCTTTTAAAAAGGCTACAAACTCCCCGCCGCTTAGATGGCGGATACTATCCAACTCAAGGTACATAATAGGAAAGTGAGAAAAATGCTCCCGCTCTTTTTTTGGAGTAAGGTTCGCATAACCTGTTTCTATAACGACAATAGTGCTATTTTCATCAAGTGCACCAAAGAGCTTCTGATGCCCGATGTGCATCCCGTCAAAACCGCCTATTGCGATGGATGTGCTGTTTTTCATATCTTTCACCATACTATTTAACCTCTTAAAAGTTTTTGCAACAGCAACTCTTCTACATTTTGTCTTGAGTCTAAAATTGCCATAAAATAGACGGTATCACTGCCTATTTTATAGATGATTCTCCAAGGCGAAGCAATAACCTCTCTGTAGAGTGTTATACCCTCTTTTTGAAGCTCCGGCAGTACGCGACCTTTTAAAGGGAAAAAATCACTTGATTGCGCTTTTTTTCTGATTTTCATATAAATTTCATTTGCAACACTCGGACTATCATTTTTAATATATTCAACAATATTCAAAAGATCCTCTTTTGCGTTTGTTGTCCACTGTATCTTATAGGTCTTACTCATCTCTTGAGCAACTCTTCTACGGCATCAAAGACATCACCTTCATTATGGATATTTCCATTTTTTATGTCATCTTCTGCAAAAGAGAGGAGCTTTAAAAGTGATAGAGCGTTTTTCATATCTTCATAACTTTTAGGGTCTTGAATTACTGCCTTAGCTTCACCGTTTTGTGTAATTATCATAGGTCTATGAGTTTCGTTGATGTGCTTGAGAACATCTGCAGCCCTGCTTTTTAGATAAGTCACAGGCTTTATATCATTTACAAGTTGCATAATTAACTCCTTCAGTCCTTTAATTGTACCAAATTAAGACTGAATTTTACAACCTATCATCTACGCAACTCTATGTACGATACTTTGAATATTTTCTTTTTCTTTCTCGTAAGTTTTATATAAATCATAATTATTTTGCAGATTTAGCCAAAACTGCGGAGTCGTACCGAAATATTCTGCCAATTTTAAAGCCATCAGCGATGTTATGCCTCTCTTCTCATTATAGAGTTCACTTAATGTTTTGATACCGACATTTAAGTCATGTGATAGTTGAGCCTGTGTCAGATTTAACGGCACGGCAAACTCTTCTCTTAAAATAATGCCGGGATGAGTGCTTGGTCTGATTGCTTGCATACTATTCTCCTTTATTTGTGATAATCATCAATATATACATCATAATTTTTGATTTTCATAGTTTCTTTTGTGGCTTCATATATTTTGTTTTTTGCTTCTGTACCACTTTTTAAGACCGTAGAGGCTTATCACTATCCAGATGAACTCTATAATAAAAGAGGCTAGATTCCAGTTGTACAAGAGTGAATATAAGATAAGGAGTGAGCCAAAGGCGTTAAAAAAAGAGTATAAAAAGCCTTTCGAGTCTATCTTTTCGCTTTGGAGTAAAAAATATGTTACTACGACTATCGCCACACCTACGATACCGATAACATCTATTGTAAAACTGTTCATTTTTTATCTCCTTGGTTTATTCGCTAAGTCGAAAATTGTTTAACTTGTCCACCGATATATATTTGCATGCTTTAATCATCGCATTCTCCTCTGTATCACTCTACGGTCTCTTTGTTCTCTTTAAGTATTCTGTCATGTTTTTCTCTCATCTTTTCTGATATTTCTTTAGCTTTTTCTTTCATTACAACAGCCTCTTCCTTAATGGTCGGGAGCGCTGCATTACAAGCATCTAGCGAGCTAAAAAGATAGAACATTGTAAACTTGTGATAACTCTCCCAAGATGCATCAGGGACATACTCTTCCATCATCGGTTTACTAATTACTCTCAACCCCTTCAAGTCTGGTCTTTTGTGACTTAAAAAATCAAGCATTGCTTTATCGTTAAGCGTAATGGAAATTGTCTGATAAATAGTGTTTTTGTCTTTGTTCCACAACGATTCACACTCTTGCTTTTGTGGTATCACTATATAGTTGAAAGAATCACCGGTAAGCTCTACCGCTATTGAGTAGTCTTTATATGTCTTCACTTCAGCCGATATCGTTAACGACATCAGCATCAGCATTAAAATTACCCGTCTCATATTTAATCCTTTAGTACTTACTCAACGATTATTATATACCAAACGGCTTGATATTGCTAGAGACTGGCACTCACGGTATAGCGCCATCCGTGCTTCATTACGGTCACGCTAAAACCGTGACTCTCAAGCTCCTCTTTCAGTACGCTCGGCTCATAAAAGTTGGCAGGCTCGCCAAATACTCTCTCCATAAAACAGACACATTTGCCCAAAAATGTGCCCCTGTCAAAATCATAGATAAAAAGTCTTCCGTCATCTTTTAGTACCCGCACCACTTCGGCAAGCGCGGCGTCTATATCATGAAAATGATGCAGTGACTCACCCATAAAGACGGCATCAAAACTATCATTTTCAAACGGCAGTGCTTCTGCTGTTCCTACATGCGTCTCAAGATACTCGGGCGCATATTTGAGCATACCCTCTGCGGGGTCGACTGCCGTGAATTTCAGAGCACCGTTACATCTGTAGGCAAACTCGCTCATCACTCCCGTACCCGCACCTACATCCAAAACAGACTCTTCGTTGGAAAACGGTTTTAAAAATAGACAGAGGTCTTCCAAAACCTCTTTAGAATATACGAGTGAACCAAAATGTTTAAAAACAAATCCCAAATTATTAAAAGGCATCATGCTGTATCTTATCTCCTTGTTTGTTCTTCAAGTAAACTTTTTGCATTTTGGCTTGTGATGACTTTTTTACTTGTTTTTGCTTCAAGTTCAGCTCGTGCTACTTTTGCTACATTTCCGCCTTGGCGTGCAATATTTTTACTCTCTTGGAAGCCTTGTGGATTTATCGCTTCTGAAATATCTTTTGTTGAGGCTTCTGCCAACATACTTAAAATAAGCTCCGTATTTGTCATATTGTCTCGCAAATTTTCTTTCTTTAGCCCTTTTAGGATTTTATACTCTTTTGTTGTTTTATCTGCCCAAGTTTTTGTGATGATGTCTGTAAGTGTTGCAAACTCTGCTCCCTCTTTGACTTCAACTCTTTTCCACTCGTCTGTTAGCTCTTTTCGTATCTCTATGCTTTTTAGTCTTTGGTTTATCCAGTTTTGGCTATATCCAAGCTCCAAATACTGCTTCAATGCTCTGTCAATGCTAAGTTCAGGGTCGCTCATCTCATCAAGTCGCTCACTTGCCACTCTTGCCAACCATAGCTTAAAAGGCTCTGCTTTTGGTGATGGGATGGACTGAATAAGTCTGAAAAGTTGCTCTGTATCGGCTACATCCGTAAGCCTCATTTTCCCGTCTTCTGCTCTCATTTTCAAAGTGTGACAATTTGTCACGGTTTCATTTCCCTCAGCCCTTAGCCTCTGTTTCAACTTCCTCCAATAAGCACCAGAATCGATACTCTCTGTAAGTATTTCTACAACATCTACAACAGATACATACCATTTCTCTTGCTCTTCATCCCAAAGAGTACGCACTTTTTTCTCTTCAAAAAGCTTGATGGATTCGTTTGGTTTCATCGGTTTTCCCTTTAACAATCGTTTTGAACATTATAACTTTTTAAGCAAAGCGACTCAAAAAGTATTGCAATTTGTCAAATTTTCACTTCTCGAAAAAGTAGCAGTACTCCAGATTTCCCTCTTTGCCTGTTAGTTTTGAAGCAGATTTTTGAACTAATTTCCACCCTTTTAACTTGCATGCGTCTTCAAACTTTATCATCGCTTGCAACACTGCTTTTTCATCCGTTACAACACCGTTTCTGTCTCTTTTTGCTTCTCGTCCTACTTCAAACTGCGGTTTAAAAAGCAAAATAATTTTATCATATGAGAGCCTATCCACGGCATCCAATATATGAAGCAGAGAGATAAAAGCGACATCGCTCACAACTATATCAAACTCTTTGTCGCTCTTAAACTCTCTTATGTCGCACTCTTCGTATGAGTGAACTCTTTTATCGTTTTTTAGGCTTGCATGAAGCTGCTCTCGCCCTACATCCACCGCCGTAACCTCAGCAACTCCGCACTCCAGCAATACCTGCGTAAAACCGCCCGTTGAAGAGCCGATGTCAAGCGCAATTTTGTCTTTTAAATCAAGCCCCAACTCATCCAAAAAACTGCTTAGTTTAAAAGCCGCGCGCGAAACATACTCTTTATGCTCTTTTACGGTTACTTTGTCGCTATCTTTTAGTGCAAATGAACTCTTGATAATCTGAAAGCCGTTTACGCTTACAAGCCCCTCTTTTATGATGGCTTGAGCTTTGTTTCTGCTCTCGCACAGCCCATTTTCCACAAGGTAGTTATCAAGCCTGCTCAATTTTTCCCCTCATCTCTTCTTCACTTAGAACCGCAACTCCCAAATCGATGGCTTTGTCATATTTGCTTCCCGCATCTTCGCCGTAAATAACAAAGTCTGTTTTTTTAGAGACAGAACTTACCACTTTTGCACCCAAACTCTCCAACATCTCT
>Ga0209343_10000128_pt1 | contig 94138 bp, 102 predicted proteins | sample RifCSPlowO2_02_FD_184026 | JGI IMG/M metagenome (GOLD analysis project Ga0209343, IMG submission 184026) | Groundwater microbial communities from Rifle, Colorado - Rifle CSP2_plank lowO2_0.2 (SPAdes) (version 2) | ecosystem: Environmental > Aquatic > Deep subsurface > Groundwater | place...
GCAAACGTGGCTCTTGAGTAGGCGAGGCGCACAGACGGTTTTGTCTTGCCGCATTGCCCAAAGAGAGGTTCACATGCAAACACAACTTCACGTCGCTATCGATGTCGGTAGCCAGCAGCATCGGGTTGCCATTGGTTGGGCAGAAGGTGATCCGATTGAAGAATTTGATTGCCCCCACACCCCTGCCGGACTGAACGATTTCTTCAGCCGGATACGCAAACACGAAGATTCACACCACGCCGAAGTGTGTGTCGCCATGGAAGGGTATGGCGGCTATTGGCGCAATCGCTTTCATCCACCGTTTAGGTTCAAGCCTGAACAAACACACCCACTTCCACTGCTGTGTGGTGGACGGCGTGTTTCAACCTATTTAACAGTTTTATAATTCACTGATTCACCTGCTGCCGCTGATATTCCTTACGTTTCATTTCGAGATAATCATTCCGTTCCACTTCATGCAACTGGCGGGCGTACCGATCCGTGGCGTTATAGCAATGCTGGATCCGTTTCTCTAACTGATCCTCTGAAGGTGCGGTCAACGCGGCAAGATACGCATCGATAGCCAAGTAATAGCGCATGGTATTGCGTTCCACCACGCCGCGCACCCCTTGAATATAGGCAGGTTGTCCATCGGGCAGTTTGCCGGTGACGGTAAACCCGACCTTATCCCTGCCGATTGTCATCAGGTAGCCCTGCATGGCGAGGCGGCCGCTAAGACCAAAGGCATAGGCATAGGTGAAATGTAGAAAGGTGCGCCCACTCTCAAGCGGTGTGGCCTCAATCCAGATGCGGTAGTCATGGGTGCTCAAGGGGCCGTTCCCGGCATTGAGTTCCACTGCGAAATAATCCGGCGTCGTGATTATCCCGCGATAGTTGAATTCGGCACGGTAGGCATCCGCCAGCGGCTGATCGTATTTCCTGCCGAGATTTACAGTGAGGACAGTGCCGGCCTTGTTGCTGGAAGCGTGGCAGTATTTGACATTAAGGTGCAGTATAAGGACATCGCACCAATGCGCCGGGTTGTTGAGCGCCACGTTAACGGCGGCAAACGGGTAATCGAGCACGGCATAGATTTCGCCCTTCAAATCGTGCGAGGATTCCGTGGAATCGAGATAGAGCGCGCGTTGAAACTGATTGTCACTTAGCTGCTTGCCCAATTCCGTAAATTTGGCGCGTAGCGGTACGGCGGATATCTCCGGCTCGGCGGCAATAGACTCCCCGCTAGCGAACCATACACCGCAGATAAGCAGAAAAACTGGCGTCCATCGCAACGGCCTTGCCTTGAATGCCTGGCTAAAACGCATACGCCATATTTTCATTGCAAAAACCCGATTTGAATCGACGCAAGCTGTCGGCTCATAACCAGTGTGCCCACAAACGCGCGGCCCTTTCCTTGATGCGGGCGCCGATTGAACGATTTCTCCACGCTTCGAGCGTAACGAGCCTGGATGACCCCAGGTCTTTCTCAAACAGGGCCTGCATTTGCGCACCGAAATTCTGCCCCAGTATCACGGCATCGATTTCCTGATTGTTGAGGAAACTACGCCAGTCGAGATTGGTTGAGCCTACGGTTGACCAGACACCGTCTATAAGCGCGGTTTTGGCATGCAGCAATGCACCTTGCCGCTGATAAATTTTTACGCCGGCGCTCAGCAGCTCATCGTAATAAGAACGCGATGCATAAAACACCAATACCGAATCTATTTTTTCGGGCAACAACAGCCGCACGTCTACACCGCGCTGTGCCGCCTCCTTCAGTGTGGCGAGCAATTGGGGATCGGGGACAAAATAGGCATTGGTCAAAAAAACCTGGGTTTCCGCACTATTGATGGCGGAGAGCAAGGTTGCATATATCTGGCTGTAAGGCTCCTCGGGGGAACTGCCGATGGCACGTACTACCTCGTTGCCCTTGCTGGAAGGCTCAGGAAAATAATTTCCAGATGCCAAGGGCCCGCCTTTCTGCTCGTTCCATGTCGCCATAAACAGTTTCTGGAATTCGCTGACAACCGGCCCCGCCATACGTAAATGGGTATCACGCCATGGTGTATTGCCTTTGGCCGGTTTGTATCTGCCGAACGACCCGCTGGAATATACGCTGCTGATATTGATACCGCCGACAAAGGCGACCTGCCCGTCCACCACCAATAGCTTGCGGTGATCGCGCCGGTTGACTTGCCAGTCTTTACGCGCGAGGAGCGGATTGACCGGATTGAATTCCAGAACATTCACACCGCTTTCTTTCAGCGGTTTGAAGAATTCTTTGGGCGTGCTAATTGCACCCACGCTATCGTAAATAAAGTTTACCTGTACACCGCTGCGTTGTTTGCGGATTAATAGCTCGACAAAGCGTCGCCCGATCTCATCGTCTTCGATGATGTAGGTCTCCATATTGATATGATCCTTCGCATTCCCTATGGCTGCGAACATGGAGTTATAAGTTGTCGGGCCATCGACCAGCAGTTCCACTTTATTGCCCGCCACCAGCGGGCTGCCGACAATCTCCGCTTCCAGTGCCAGATGTTTATCGAAGATATTGGTATCTGCGCCATTGCGTTTAAGCCTGGCGAGAATCGCCTTGCTCTGTTTGGCAGTCAAGGGGCCATGTGCACCATCGAGCTGCACGGGATGCGAGGGCTGCATTGCCATGTCGGGCACCATGGCGGGTATTGGGCTACAGCCTGCGAGCAGCACCAAGCAAAGCGTCATTGCAAGTTTTGCGATGCCCATATACCCAATTTTCTTTATATTCATCAGCACCTCCCTCAGGTGGCTATCATGCTCCGTCCACACAGTGAAGAAAAGACAAATCGTGCTCAATAATCAACCGGAAGAATTAGAGTTGTTGGACATATAGGAAAGAATGTCGGCAGCGGTAAATCTAATTAGCAGATACTTTAACTGCTATGCCGCTTCGGCGGTCAGTCCGCTGCGACTTCCCACCTGATGCCGCTGCTGTCGCAGCGCAGCACCGAGCCTTGCCGGTGCCAGTCGCCGAGCACCCAGCGTTCGCAGGTGTGGCCGTCGACGATATGTTCGTGGCGGCCGGGCCGGTGGGTGTGGCCGTGGATCAGGCGCGGGTAGCCGTGTTCGCGCAGTAGCGCGGCGACCGCTTCATCGCTCACGTCCATGATTGCGCTGGCCTTGCTCTGTTTTTCCGCGATGCTGCGTTCGCGCAGCCCGGCGATATAGGCCTTGCGCTCCGCCAGCGGCGTGGCGAGAAACTCCCGCTGGAAATTCGCGTCATGCACCTGTGCGCGATAGCGCTGATATTCCGCGTCATGGGTGCAGAGCGTGTCGCCGTGGCTGAGCAGCGTCGGTGTGCCGTATAAATCGATCAGCGCCGGGTCATCCAGCAGCGTGGCGTGGCAGGCGTTCGCCAGCGTCTCGCCCATCAGCAGGTCGCGGTTACCGCCCATCAGGTAGGCTCTGGTGCCATGCTGTGCGAGGCTGCGCAAGGCACCGATCACTTTGGCGTGAAAAGCATCGTCCAGGTCGTCGTCGCCCGCCCAGTAATCGAACAGGTCGCCGAGGATATACAGTGCTTCGGCTTGCGGCGCAGATTCGGCGATGAAGCGCCGAAACGCCGCCATGCTGTCCGGCTGTCCGGCGCCGAGATGCAGGTCGGAGATGAATAAGGAGTGGGGCATGAAAAACAAAACGGCGCGTTTCGCGCCGTTTTTATGATTACTTCACTGCTTCCGCTTTGGTGATGATGACATCTTCTTGCGGTACGTCCTGATGCCCGGCGTTGAAGCCGGTTTTGACTTTGCCTATTTTATCCACCACTTCGGTGCCTTTCACTACTTTGCCGAATACGCAGTAGCCCCAGCCGTCCTGCCCAGGATAATCGAGAAAACGGTTATCTTTTGTGTTAATGAAGAATTGCGCGGAGGCGGAATGCGGGTCGGAAGTGCGCGCCATGGCAATGGTATAGGTAGCGTTGTTCAAGCCGTTGGCCGCTTCGTTCTTGATCGGCGCGTTGGCCTTTTTCTGTTTCATGCCGGGCTCGAAACCGCCGCCTTGGATCATGAAGTTGTCGATGACGCGATGGAAGATGGTGTTGTCGTAGAAACCGCTGTTCACGTATTCCAGGAAATTCTTGACGGTGAGCGGGGCTTTTTCGGCATCCAGTTGCAACGTGATGACGCCGTGATTGGTGTGGAGATTGACCATGGTTTTCTTGCCTTGAGTTGATGAATTTTTTCCTTGGGTTGCTGCGTAAGAGGGTTGCATCGCGCAGCACAGCAGCAATGCGAATAGGGCGGTAAACAGGCGTTTCATATTATGCGGCTCCTTCGTAAATAATCTGCCAGCGGTCGTTGTGCTTGAACCAGTACTGGCGTTTTTTCATGCGGTTGGACAGGTTGCTGCTGGTGTAATCCTGCTCGAAATTGACCACCGCCATGTTGGGGTGCTCCGGGTAGGTGAACACGCTGACATTCGAGAGATCGACCTTGATCCAGGATTTCGCGCCGTTCACCTGCTGTTTCTGTTTCGCCCATGCCGCGTAATCCGCGTTGCCGCTGGAAAAATCGCGCGCGTAATGCTTCAGATAAGCGCCGGTGTCGAGGCTGGACCAATCTTTGCGCCATTGTTCGATCCCCTGCAGCAGTGCGTCGCGCTCCCCACGATCCTGTTCGCTGCTCCATGCCATGCTGTTGGTGATGATGACAGGCGTGATGCCGACTTGCAGATAGGGAGCGAGCTTGTTCAGGTCGTCGTTTGCCAGCACCACGCAGCCGTCGCTGGCGCGCGGCGGGCGGCTGTAGGTGTCGCTGGGCGTGCCGTGCAGCCAGATGCCGCTGCCGGTGCGCTTGTTCTTGCGATCCCATTCGTTCGGATAGCTGAGCGGATAAGCTCCGCTGCCATACATATCGGCAAGCTTGCTTTTCGGCAGATCGGCCTTGACGAAATATACGCCGATCGGGGTGCGCTTGTCGCCTTCGGAAAGCTTGTCGGTGCCGAGCTTGCCGATCGTGATGTAAAAATCGGTGACATAGCGCGGTTCGCCATTCACGTTTTCATAAACAAACAGCGTGGCGCGGCTGGTATCCACCACCAGCGCGTATTTCTGCAGCGCGTCCAGCTTCCACAGGAAGCGCGGCACGAGCTTGCTGTCCGGCTGCGACAGGACGCGTTTCAGGCGCATCCGCGCTTCGTCGCGCAACTCCTCGATCCTGTCGCGCGGCGCATGGGCGGCGCTGCCAAAGTTATCGATTGCACCGGCGCGCGCCATCAGCACGTCGCCCTTGACCAGATGAGCCAGCTTGAAATTCGGGTTGATGCGCAACAGGCTGTCCACCTCGTTGAGCGCGATGTCGAGGCGGCTGTTCTTGATGGCTTGCAGGCTTTTCGCCAGTTGCGCTTCGGTGGTGGAGGCTCCCATATCGCGCAAATCTGCGGCATGTGCCATGCCTGCCAGCAAGCCATACAGCAGCGAGAAAAACAAGGTGCGGTTCGGCATGGTTACTTGGCGCGCTCTTCCTGGATCAGCCAGTTGCCGCCGGATTTCACCATCACCAGGGTTTTGTTGCCCGAGCTCTTCAGGTGGCTGGCGCGGTAGGCCTGGTGGAACTTCACGGTAGCGTGGTTGATGTCGCCGAACTTGACCGTCGCATTACTGATGCCAACCTGAATGGAAGCTGGTTTTTCGATACGCTCCCGGCGTACAGCTTCCCAAGCTGCGCGGTTTGCGCCGTCCGGCACTTTGAAATCGGCGGCGTAGAACGACAGGTACTTGTTCGCGTCCTTGGCCGACCATGCGGCCGCCCAGGCATGGACAGCTTTCAGCACTTCGCCGCTGTTGTTTGCCATAGGTGCAGATTCCGGGGCCTTTTCCGCTGGAGCTGGCTTGATTGCAGGCGCTTCAGTCTTGGCGGGTGCCGGTTTGTTTTCCGCCTCGTTGGCAGCGACAACCGTCACTGCTCCGGTTTTGCTCTGGGCGGGCGCTTCGACTTTAACCTGAGCGGGGTTGTTTTGCGACGGGGCCATCTTGCCGCGTGTGCCGCCGGCAAACAAATCCTGGATCATGGACAGCTTGGTTTGCGTTGCGGTATTGCTGCGATCCAGTTGCAGGGCGCGGTCATAAGCCTGGCTGGCCATCTTGGCATAGATGTCGCCGAGATTTTCGTGCGCGGTGGCATAGCTTGGATGGGTGCGTATCGCCATTTCCAGCGCCATCTTGGCCTTGTCGTACTGCCCTTGGCTGGCATACAGCACGGCGAGGTTGTTATAGGGCTCGGGCAACTCGGGATAGTCTTCGGTCAAGGCGGAGAATGTCTTGATGGCATCGGCGGCCTTACCTTGCTCGGTAAGGATCAGGCCCTTCAGGAAGCGCGCTTGAGCATCCTTGGGTTTTCCGGCCAGAACCCCGTTCACCTTATCCAGAGCCTGGCCGTGCTGGCCTTGTTTAAACAACTTGCTGGCATCTTGGATATCGTCAGCACGTGCTGCGAAGCTGGCGCTTAGCAGCAGCGCGCCAGCAAACAGCGCGGCATGACGGTAAAAACGGGCGATGCGAGTTTCGCTAAAACGGCTGAACATATTCATCGTGTTATTCAATTCCTTGGTTGCGCAGGTTTAGGCAACGGCGGATTCTACCAAATTGCGCGCATATTTTCACCGCCATCTGGCGATGGGAAATAACTTGGTGCAAACTAATGGAGAGATGCCGATGCGGATTACGGGCGCTTGGCGGGTCAAGCGCCGGAGGTAATTCCGTATGCAGCCACAATCGGCGAGAAACCGACCGAAGCTGGTTTCTCGCCGGCTGCCGATATGTTACTTGCCGGTAAACAGTTGCTTCAGCATCCACAAGGAAAACAAAACCGTTGCTACTGCTGTGCCGATTGATGCCATGTCAGCGATGATTGCCATTTTCTTCTCCCGAGAGAGCTGGTTGAACACAATAATATATCCAGACAAGACGAATCGTAGCACAGTCATGCGGGTAAACAAGCTCTTTTTGGGCGCTCTTTTTGCAGAGCGGAGACCGGTAAATGACTGTTATCATGAAAGCTGTTATGAAGAGTGAAATTAAGCTCAGCGCCCGATGCGGATCCTCGCGATCTTTATTCGATTGGGTTAATCTTACAGAAGATATTCAGGGGGGGCGATGCGTAAACTGACTGATTATGCCGAGATGGCTGCGACGGAATATTTGCAGGAAACTGGCAAGGGCGAGCTGGATTCGATCTGGATTGCGGAATTCTTTCAGGACTGTGGCGTGCAGGATGATTACCCCAGGCAGGATTTGGTCGATTTTTACGAATTGGTGCAGAAAGCGCTGACGATAAAAAACGAAAGAGCCGGAAAATTAGCACGCTTGCACCGGAGCAAACCCAGCCCCAATTGATCCGGCCAGATTATGTTTGAAGCCCGTTCTCCTTGAGTCGCCAACAGCATCGAAAAACGACAAAAATACAGTAAATCATGTATTGTGCATAAACCCCATTATGAATAATCTGACTGACAGCGCGACAAGCAATTGTTGCCATCTGCTCATATCCCCCCCTTTTGAGCGGATGTTCTGGCTCCCCGCCGGAACTATATGATCCCCTGGGCTTAGGCTTCAGGGGATTTTTTTTAGGGAAATTTACCGTATCTCCGCCAGCCGCTTTCAGGCAAACAGCCACAAAAGCAGGAAGGGAACTCGGTGCCAAAAGCTGTCGGTAGCCCATGCGCGCGGGAAATTAATACACCGATGTTAAAAGCCGTTATTTTCGGTTAATTGGTATTCCCTTATATTTCTGGAGGTGGCACGCAAGACCTTATTTAATTACGATGGCGCCGTAATAAATTCATTCCCTGCTAATGTTCCCCGTAAACTTTGCAGTTTGAACTGGGGTTTAATGCTCAATCCATGCATGTGCGCCAAATTTTTATGTTGACGGAGCATAAATAAAATTTTCTTGGATTATAATTAATAAGTTATGCTTGCAGAAGTTTGTAGGGCGGACGTGGACACTGCGCCATGCGCTCGTTTGCGCTTGAGTTTTTTCAGGGGGTGGTTTTGAAACTTTCAATAAAGCAAAAGCTGATTTTGTTGGCAGGTGTCTTTCTCTTTGCTCTTATCGCCGTCAGCGCGGGCCTCTTGTCATCATTGAAAAAAGGCAACGATTTTTCCGAAGCGCTGGCCGCCGATCACCTGGTTCCCACGCAAATTTTGGGGGATATTCGAACCGTTATCCAGGACAACAGAGCACAGGCCTTGCTGGTATTGCAACACAACCCGGCCATGGCTGCGTCGAGCCTGCACGATCACAAGATCGAATTACACCTGGATAGAATTACCGAGAACAAGAACAAAATCGATCAATCCATCGAAAAATATGCAAAGCATAATTTTTTCGATGGCGAGGAAAAATCATTCCAGAAACTCAAGGCCGCAGGGGAGGATTTTGCTGTAAATGGCCTGCAGAAAGTGGTTCAGGCGGTTAAGGGGGGTGACTATGACCAAGGCACGCTCATCCTGCTGAAAGAGATGAATCCCCGAGCCAAAAATGCACTCGAGGCGGCAGATGAGTTAACGGCACTTCTGGCAAAGAAGACGGATATCGAGATTCTCCGGCAGAAGGAATCCTACGCTTTTACCCGAAACTTCATCATCGCCCTTGTCGTTATATTAGTCGGCCTTGGCGTGCTGCTCAGCCTGTGGATTGTTCGCTCCATTGCCACCCCGGTATCGGCGCTTGAAACGGCCATGGTCATCATCACTCAAAACAAGGACTTCACGATGTCGACCGGCGTGAGATCCTTTGACGAAATCGGGCGCATCGCCAGGGCATTTCATGACCTCTTGCGAAAAATGCGCGCGGCACTGCTCTCCGTAAGGGAAGGCAGCAACAGCGTTAAGATCAGCGCTGAAGCCGTTGCCTCGGGATCGCGGAATATCAGTGACTCGATCGCGCAGCAATCGGACAAGAGCGCGGAAATCGCGGCGGCAATCGAGCAAATATCGGTATCGATCACCTCGGTAGCCGATTCCGCGAAAAGCGGCGATGAAATTTCGGTGAAAAATCGCGACGATGCCATACAGGGGTCTGCGGCGATAGGCGAAGTCCAGCAAAGCATGGAGCGGCTTACCCGGAACACCGGGCAAACCTCAACGCTTGTTCAATCCCTGTCGGAACGCTCTTCGCAAATTACCCGGATAGTGGAGGCGATCAAGGGGATTGCGGATCAGACGAATCTGCTGGCGCTCAATGCCGCAATCGAAGCGGCCAGAGCCGGGGAACAAGGCCGCGGTTTTGCCGTAGTCGCGGATGAAGTCAGGAAACTCGCCGAGCAGACCGCAAAATCCACGCAAGAGATTGCCGCGATGGTTACAGAGATACAGCAAGACATCGGCAATACCTGCACCTCCATGGATGAGAACGTGGCGCTCGTTGCCACCTGTCTCGAACTTACACAGAAAGCAGATGGCATCCTGTCCAGCCTCGCGGCGGGAGCCAGTGTCATCAACAGCCATATCAACGAGATTGGCCGGGCTATGGGAGAACAGGATGTGGCCGTAAAAGCGGTAGCAAATTCGATGGAAGGCATTACTCAAATGTCCGAGCAAACAGCCAGCGCAAGCGAGGCGGTGGCTGAAAATGCCAACGATTTGCGCAGCATTGCCGGCAGCTTGAGCGACATAGTTACGCAATTCAAGGTTTAGGCAGCCCAAAGCCATGCCATACGGCACCTCGCATTTTTAGCGATGGCCACAATTAGAGTGCAGAAAACTGGCCTTCGGCCACTTCGCTGCTAATGAGCTTTCCAAAATACATTACAAAATTTCCGCGCCACGATATCACCTTCACCCTCGATCACTCTCACGGAGGGAGAAGGGTGGGGATAAGGGAAAGGGTGTGTCACAATTTAAGGAACACCAATAATGACCGCAACTTGCCGTAAGCAGAGGTTGTTTTCTCGTTCCCACGCGGAGCATGGGAACGTTGCAATGTCGCCATAATTACTGACTGCTGTGTAAGGAAACACCAATGCGTACATGGTTGCGGGCGCAGGCATTATGATGGGCAATGCCGGGGGCGAACCCCGCAACGGGGCGCACAAAGCAGTATCTGCCTTGAATAACTATGGCCGCTATTTTGACCGCCCCGGGTGGAATGGCTTGCGGTAGTTTTCACATCGTTTCGCAACATTCGACTTACATGCATGGACAGCAAACCTGACAACAGGCCCGCAAGCTGCAACAACTGCTCGCACTACTACATCACCCACGACGTACAGTTCAGGTATGGCTGCCGCGCTCTCGACTTCAAATGCCAGCGGCAACCGGTACTGGTTGTGGTCGAAGCCTCGGGTCAGCCCTGCCAGTTCTTCCGCGAGAAACCGGCACGGCAGGAATGACGGTGTTCTGGCCTGACGGATTGTCCGGGGTCAATAGAATACCGTTTCATTCACACCACAAGGAGAACCAGCCATGCCAGGAACACATGCGAAACTGATCGTCGCCATCGCGGCAACACTTGGCTGGTAAGAAACTCAGCGCGTTGCGACGTTCCTGTGAGCGCACGGCGCTGCGTATTGTGTTCGTGCCGCCGTCGAGGTGGTCCTGCTGCCCTGTCCCGCCCATAAGCAGAAATTGTTCAAATCACCGTCGCCGCTCAAGCGGCGCTACGACAGGCATTCAGCAAATGACGCGCCGAAGCCGATAGCCTGCTGCAGCTCAGTCGAAGCTGAAGGTGTAGAACACGTCGATGGCGCTTTCGATGCCGGCTTGGGTGACGATGTTTATCCGTGGCGTCAGAGTGTAGGTGAGTTTGGTTACGCCCGCCGCTGCGGTGACGCCCTGTTCGTAGCTGAGGAAGGCGCGCGCGGAGAGGCGTTTGCCGACGGTGGCGATCTGGTTGCTCAGGTCGCCGCTCTGTGCGCCGCCGCTTTCGCCGGGGCGCAGCGATAGTTCGTCTATGCCCAGCGTTTGCTTTATCTGCCCGGTGAGTCCGCCGGATTGCGCGCCCAGTATGCTGCCGGCGGCGGTGAACAGCAGCGAGGTATCCGCACCGCCGGTGCTGGGCGGGCGGCCTAGGACGATCCAGGAGAGTTTTTCGTAGTCGGGCACGGTCGGGGTGGACACCAGACGCACGGAAGGACGCTGCGCGGTGCCTGTCACTTCGACGCCCGCTTCCACGCTCAGGCCTTTGCGCAGCGCGAGGATGTTGAGGCCGGGGTCGGAGAGCGGCCCCTGGAAGTTGACGATGCCGCGTTCTACCGTCAGGCGCTGGCCGTAGGCTTCGAAGGTGGCGTCGCTCGCAGCGATGCTGCCGGCGACGCGCAACTGGCCCTGCGTGTCTCGCACGCTCAACCGTCCCGCGAGGCGCGCTTCCAGCCCGGAGGCGCGCAGGTAAAAATGTTCGCCCATATCCAGCGTCGCATCGACGGAGATGCGCGGCCCTTTGCGGGCGGAGGTCTGGCGTCCGAGGATCACGATATCTTCGGACAGTTGCGGTTTGCCGCTGGCGGGCTGATCGATCAGGCCCGCGTCGGCGGTGATGCTGCCGGACAGCGCGAGCAGGTTGTTGTCGATGCCGACATGGCCGCTGCCGGTGGCGATGATCCAGCGGTCGCCGCGCTGCGACAGCGGCATCCGGGTGATACTGACGTCGAGGTCGCCCTTGTCACCGCTCAGGTCAATAGTGCCGGAGGCGGAGAGTTTGCCCGGTCCCGGCACGGGGCTCAGCCCGAGCAGCAGGCTGTCGCGCGGTTGCGGCTCGTGCGGGGCGGCGAACTCCAGCGTGTCGATGTGCAGCGCTTGCCGGTCGAAGCGCGCCGCCAGTGTGCCCTGTTCCAGCCGCACGCCCTGATCCAGCAGCGCCAGGGACAGATCGTCGCCGCGCACTTTCCCGAGCAGGCGCGGCGCGGCGTAAGTCCCGGCGATATCCGCCTCCAGCACGAGCCGCCCGGCGGTCTTGAGGTCTTCGTTGAGCGCGGGGCCCAGCCAGCTCAGGTCGGGCGCGTCGATGCGGATTTTTCCGGTCAGCGGCGCGTTCTCCGCCACATGCCAGCCAGCGCCGGATTGCGCCAGCGGCATCGCGAGGCTGGCGCGCCATGCGCCCAGGCGCTCTCCCGCTGCGGTCAGCTCTCCGACGATTTTTCCGTTCGCGGCGCGGGCGTCGAGCTCCAGTGTTTTCAAGCCCAGCGGGGCGGGCGTGTCGCCGGGCAGCACCCAGTCGCCGCTTTCGCGCGCGACGCGTAGCCAGCCTTCCAGTTGCGCTGCGGAACGGATGTCCCATGCGCCGCCCAGCCGCAGGAATTCCCGGCCCGCGCGCTCGCGGAAGTTGGCTTTGAAGCCCGCACCCGCACCCGCGCGCACCCCGATGCCGGTGAATGTCCCCCGGCTGCTCCAGCGTTGCGGTGTCCACATCAGGCTTTCGATGCGGAGCTGGCCGTTGATGACGGAAAATGCGGCGGCTTCGAGCGCGACGCGGTCCCGGCTCAGCGCGAGCGGCGTGTCCGCGAGCAGTTTGAACGGCAGCGTACCCGTGCCGGACAATTCCGTCAGCGCGCCATGCCATCGGATATTTTCCCATCCTTGTGTCTCGTCGCCGAACCCGCCATGGGCGCGTAACACAAGCTGGCTGCCGTCATCCTGCAGCACATCGGTGCTGACTTCGTGGCGCGCGCGGCTGCCGTTCGTGACCAGTTTCAGGCTCTTGAAATTTGCCTCCGATAGGGCGGTTCCCGTCCGGTAGTCGCCGGCATCGAGGTTCAGCGCCAGCGCGTCTCCCCGTGCTTTCGCGCTGGCGTTCAGGCTGGCCAGACGGTGCTCGCCCGGCAGGGAGAGTTTGCGTCCTTCTGCGGTGAAGTCGGCATCCGGTTGCGCGAGGTTGCCGGCCAGGCTGGCCCGCGCGTTGAGCGTGCCGCCGAAACCGGGGCCTAGCTGCTCCAGCGCGGGCGCGGCGAGTTCCAGTTGCAGCCGGTCCGCTGCCGCGCCGAATCCGCCCGCCGCGGTCAGGCGGTTATCGCCCAAGCGGAATTCGGCGTCGATCTTGCCCCGGCTCATGCCGGCGAATTCGATTCGGCCTTTGCCGCTCACCGGCTGGCCGGCCAAGCGGCTGTCCTCCATCGCGAAGTTTGCCGTGCCGGAGAGCTGCGGTTCCAGTTCGCCGCCCAGCGTCAGCGCGGCGTTCAGGTCGGAGCGCGGCGCGCTCAGGAAGGCGGCGAGGTCGAAGCGTTGCAAGCGGCCTTCGAAGCGATAGGCGCGCCGTCCGCCCAGCGCCAGTTCGCCTTGTCCGCTGAGTTCGGCCCCGCCGCGAGCGAGACGCAGTTTTTCCAGCGTCAGCGTCCCGGTGGATCGGGTCAGCCGCGCATCGAGTTGCAGCTTGCCGTCGCCGAGCGCGATCTCGCCGTGTTGAATTTCGCTGTCGCCGGCCAGCTTCATGCTGCCGTCGAGTCTCGCCGCGCGCAAGCGTGTGTCCAGCGCGGCCGGATCCAGGTGGCGGACGGTCAGTTCGCCGGTTCCGCTGGCCTGCGCGCGCTGCCACTCGACATCGCCGGCAATCGACGCGCCGCCCGCGAGGGTCAGCGCCAATTGTTCGAATTTCAGCAAGTCGGCGGAGAGTGTTGCGCGTGCGCGGCCTTCGAGCAGCGGCAGGCCGCCGCGATCGAGCGGCGCGGGGATCTGGTTTTTTATCGTGACTTCGCCTGCCAGCCTGCCGTCGGCACCTCCGCGTAAATCGGCTTGCAGCGCGAGCTCGGCCCTGGGCGCATCGGGCGAGAAGGCGTGCGGATCGAGGCCGTTTGCTTGCAGGTGCAGCGCGGCGAGCGGGAAGTCGCCGTAAGGCGTCAATTGTGCGACGCCGCTGCCGGTGAGCCCCGCGCCGCTGCCCTGCGCGTCGATGATGAGCCGTTGCAGGTCGCCGTCGATGTTGGCCGAGATATGCGCGGCCTGCGCGCCGTCGAGTTCGATACCGGCAAGTTCGGCCCGCGCTTGCAGCTTGTAGGGGCGGCTGCCTTCCATCCGGCCAGCTGCCGTCAATGCGCCGTATCCGGTGCCGGCGCGCAGCTCGTGCAGCAGATAGCGTTGCCCGTCACTTTCCAGCCGCGCGGCAAGGTTGTTGGCGGCGAAATCGGGCGGGCGGTTTTCCTCGTCCGTCACCCGCAGCGCACCGATGTCGAGTTGCTGTATCGAGAAAGCCAGCGGCGGGCGCAAGTCGTGCGGGTAGGGCGAGGGCAGCGACAGCACTTCGACATCCAGCGCTTGCAACAGCCCGATCTCCAGCTTGCCGCCCAGCAGCGCGGCGGGACGCCAGTCCAGTTTGACATCGCGCGCCGTGATGCGCAGGTCGCGGCGATTGTCCAGAATCAGCGTCTGCGCGCCCATCTGGCCGCCCAGCAAGGTGCCGCTCACGCCGGTCAGCGCAACGCCGCCCCCGCTGATGCGCGTTGCCGTCGTCGCCAGCCATTGCAGCCCGGAGGTGCTGCCCAGCAGGCAGCCGCCGATAACCGGCAGCGCGACGAGCGCGGCGAGCGCGGCGAGCAGCAGCCGGCGCTTCGCGTTGCGCGGCAGGACGGTGATTGGCGGCGAGGTGTCGCTCATGCTCAGAACGCCGCAGCCAGCGAAAAATGCAACTGCAATTCTTTGGATTGCACTCCCCAGGCCAGATCCATCGCCAGCGGGCCGACCGGGCTGCGCCAGCGCACGCCGCTGCCGTAGCCGGCGGACAGGCGCACCGTGCTCAAAGTATCGGAAACGCCGCCGGTATCGACGAACAGGGCCGCGCCCCAGTCGCCGCTGAACCAGCGAGTGTATTCGACGCTGCCCGTCAGCAGCGCACGTCCGCCCACGATCGCCGCGCCCTCCAGCACCCCCAAGCTCTGGTAGTTGTAGCCGCGCACGGATTGCGAGCCGCCGGCACGGAACAGGTATTCCTGCGGGATGCCGAGTCGGGACAGCGCGCGCGTGTAGCCGATCTCGCCGCGCGCCGAAACGACATCGCGTTCGGCCAGCGGCCACCAGATCTGGTGGCGCGCGTAGCCGCGCAAGAAGTCTTGATCCGACAGCAACTGCTTGCTGCCCCCGCCGACGCGAAGCTCGGTCACGTTGCCACGCCGGGGATACAACGGATCGTCCAGCGCGCGCCGCAGCCATTGCCAGTCCAGCGCCAGGGCCTGGTTGACCTCCTGTACGCCGCCGGCGGGTTCGCGGTTCTCCTGCTGCCAGTTTATGCCCAGCCGCATTTCGGTCTGTCCGCGCGTACGGCTGCGGGTCGCGCTCAGCTTGTGCCGGGCGGTCTTCAGGCCCTCGATCTGTGTCGCCTCGGTGGCCGCGCCCCAGGACAGCAGATAGCCATGTTCGTCCGGCAGCGTGTCAACGGCGGCGGTCAATTGCTGGCGGTTCTGTTCCAGGCGCAGCCCGGTGCTCAGGCTCCAGGCGCGATCGTAAAAATCGTGGTCGAGGTACTTGATCTCGCTGCGCGGGCCATTGTCGGTGCTGAAGCCGACGCCGATGGCCACGTGCCGGGTTTTCGCTTCGGTCAGCGCCACCTTCACCGGCGCGGCGGCGCGGGTGGAAATGTCCGGATCGATGCTGACGATCACCGAACTGAACTGGGGCATGCTCTGCACGCGCGCCTGAAAATTCAGCAGCAGATCGCGGCGATAGGGCGCGCCGACCTGGAACGGCATCTGGCGCAGCAGCAGGATTTTTTCGTAGCGATCCAGCCCGCTCACTTCCAGTTCGCCGAAATGGAAGGCGGGTCCGGAGTCGATCACCACACTTAAATTGGCGGAGGCCATCGCGGGATCGACTTCCGCCCGGCTGTCCAGAATTTGCGCGGCGGCATAATCCTCGCTCGCCACGCCGGCGAGCAGCGCGGCCTTGGCCTCGTCCCACGCGGGCGAGCGGAACGGCGCACCTATGCCCAGCGGCCATGCCGCCCGCAGCCTGTCGATACGGGAACGGCGCTCGGGCGTATCGGCGTCGGCAAGCTCGCCCCTGAACTCGATGTCCAGCCGGGTAACCAGCGTGCGCTGGCCCGGATCGACTTCCAGCACCCTTGCGCCATCCGGCCCGGCGGCTTGCAATTTCACCGCAGGCGAAAAATACCCTTCGGTCGCCAGCAATGCGCCGATTTCCCGCCGCGCCCGGCGCATGAAGGCGGCGCGGGCGGTATCGTCTGGCAGCGCGGCTGGAATTTTAAAATGGGTTTGCAACAGTTTGCGCAGCGGGGCCGGAGCAGACAAAACGATGGTGACGCCGGCTTGCTGCGCCTCGGCGGCGCGGCTGACCGGCGCGGCGAACACGAGTATCAACCCCAGCCACAGGGCCGGAAGAAAACGATAGCGATGATCGGCATTAAGCACGTTGATGGGCCGGATGACGAAGGGTTGAGACAAGTTCGATAAGCACGAACGAGCGGACAAGGATACAGCATCGCGATATTCGACAGAATATTTCAATGCCGCTCCCTTCATAAATCCACGCTGAAATATCGCGGAAAACGGCAAGCAAAAATCCTTCCTCAATCCGCGCTTCCCCAGTGATGGGGAAACCGAATCTGCATCGGCGGCAACAGGCGTTTTCATCAGCACTCAGCAGCAAGGCAGCGGGTGCGTATATTCCGGTTTTTTTTGAAATGCCCCGTCAGCGTCCCGACTGGCGGAAAAGAAAAAGGCCCGCATCGCTGCAAGCCTTTTTCTATTTGGTGGGCCCTCGCGGACTTGAACCGCGGACCAAAGGATTATGAGTCCTCTGCTCTAACCAACTGAGCTAAGGGCCCGTGAACGGTCAACCTTCACTGTCGAGGAAACTTTTGAGCTTCTCGGAACGCGACGGATGGCGCAGCTTGCGCAGGGCCTTGGCCTCGATCTGGCGGATGCGTTCGCGGGTTACGTCGAACTGTTTGCCGACTTCTTCCAGCGTGTGGTCGGTGTTCATTTCGATGCCGAAACGCATGCGCAACACCTTGGCTTCGCGCTGGGTCAGGCTGTCGAGAATGTCCGCCGTCGCGCCGCGCAGACTATCGTAAATTGCCGCATCGATCGGCACGGCGGTATTCGAATCTTCGATGAAATCGCCCAGGTGCGAATCGTCGTCGTCGCCCACCGGCGTTTCCATGGAGATCGGCTCCTTGGCGATTTTCAAGATTTTGTGGATCTTGTCCTCGGGCATTTCCATCTTGATCGCCAGCGTCGCCACGTCCGGCTCCAGTCCCGTTTCCTGCATGATCTGCCGCGAGATGCGGTTCATCTTGTTGATGGTCTCGATCATGTGCACCGGGATGCGGATGGTGCGCGCCTGGTCGGCGATGGAACGGGTGATCGCCTGGCGGATCCACCAGGTCGCGTAGGTGGAGAATTTATAGCCACGGCGGTATTCGAACTTGTCCACCGCCTTCATCAGGCCGATGTTGCCTTCCTGGATCAGGTCGAGGAATTGCAGGCCGCGGTTGGTGTATTTCTTGGCGATGGAAATCACCAGGCGCAGGTTGGCTTCGATCATGTCGCGCTTGGCGCGGCGCGCCTTGGCCTCACCGTTGGTCATCTGCTTGTTGATTTCCTTCAGATCCTTGATCGGAATGCCGACGCGCCGCTCCAGATCCAGCAGGTGCTGCTGCTGCTCGACGATGGCATGCTGATAGCGCTCCAGCGTTTCGCCGTAGGATTTCTTCGCCTTCAGTTCCTGTGCGACCCATTGCAGATTGTCTTCATTGCCGGGGAATACCTTGATGAAATGCGGGCGCGGCATTTTGCCTTTGGTCACGCACATATCCTGGATGCTGCGCTCGCAACGGCGTACCTCTTCAACCAGGCCGCGCATGGTGTCGCACAGCGCATCCACTTGTTTTGCGGAGAAGCGGAAACTCATCAATTCGTCGGAGATACCGGACTGGAACTTGTCGTATTGCTTGCTGCGATAGCCGTGTTTTTCATAAGACTTGCCCATCTTGGTGAACAGGTCGGCTATCACGGCAAAGCGTGCCAGCGCGTCGGCCTTGAGCTGCGCCAGATTGGCGGCGGCGGCGGCGGCAGTCGCTTCTTCGTCCTCTTCCTCGTCGGAGGCATGGTTGCCGATATCCTCTTCCTCTTCCGCTTCTTCATCCCCATCGGCGCCGATGACGGCTTCATCCACGGTGTCCACAAAGCCGTCGATCAACTCGTCGATGCGCATCTGGTCGTTTTCGATTTTCGTCGCCAGGGCCAGGATTTCGGCAATGGTGGCCGGGCAAGCGGAAATCGCCTGAATCATGTGCTTCAGGCCTTCCTCGATACGCTTGGCGATTTCGATCTCTTTTTCGCGGGTGAGCAATTCGACCGTGCCCATTTCGCGCATGTACATGCGCACCGGGTCGGTGGTGCGGCCGAATTCCGAGTCCACGGTGGACAGCGCGGCTTCGGCTTCCTCGGCGGCATCCTCGTCGGCCACCACGGGAGCGGTATCCGTCATGATCAGCGTTTCGGCATCGGGAGCGACATCGCACACCGTGATGCCCATGTCGTTAATCATGCTCACCACGCCCTCGATCTGCTCGACTTCAAGCATGTCCGGCAAATGGTCGTTGATTTCCGCGTAGGTCAGATAGCCGCGCTCTTTGCCCAATACAATCAGCGCCTTCAGGCGCGTGCGGCGCGCTTCGATATCCTGTTGCTGGTCAACGACCGGCGGCGGAATATCGACAGCTTGTTTCTTGTCCTGTTTTTTCTTGTCTTTAGGCTTTACCATATTCAGATTCCCGATTGCGTGATGCCGCATTCCCTGTTGCTCAATGCCGCGCAGAAAAGCGGCGGATTATACCTGATTTTCAACCAGTTTCTACCCGCTTTGGGCACATCGCCAGCAGTAAAGTTTCTTTCGATATAGCCCGGCCATTTTATGCATAACGGCAAAAAACTGATGCGGAATGACGCCCATGGCCTTTTTCAGGCCAAAAAAAACCGCCCCTTGCAGCAGGCGGTTTAGGAGGTATTGCTTGAATTAACCGGCGTTTAACCGGGTTCGTAGTCGTAGGAGCGGATTTCCAGCTCCTGTTTCATCATCATGTCTTCCCCGGTGATATGCCCGATCAGCCACTCCCCCAGAAACTGGGCGTACTGGTCCATTACATATTCGTGCCATTCACCGTTTTGCGCCTCCAGTTCGTTTTCCGTGCGCTGGATTTTCCTGCGCAAATTCTGGTGATCCAGGTCGTGCTCGAAAAAAGGGAGGTTGATCGCCCGCGCAAATCGCTCCTCATTCTGAAAATGAACATGCATGCAAGCCATGAACCGCTTGAGCGCCCGCAGCAGGGCATGGCAGTTCCTGGTTTCGATCGCATACTCTATGTCGCCGACCAAGCACAATAATTTTTTGTGGTCGGCATCGAGCAACGCATTGCCCACACTCAGTTGTTTTGTCCATAACAAAGCCATCTTGTTACCCCATGATTTTTCTGCGGGTTTCAGAATGCGGCCACCAGCAATGCCCGCGATTTGTTTTCCTGACGCAGGCCGATGTCGAGGATTGCGGCATCGTGCGGCAACGCATCGATCTGTTCGATCACGGCTGTCTCGTCCGACGCATATCCAGCCACCGCGAGGCCGGGAATATCGGACAAGATGGGCAGCAGGCTTTCGAGCATGATTGCCGAATCTGCGGCAATAAACACTTTCATCGTTTTTCCCTTCGTTGCGCCCGCCGCAACTGCAAAACATGGGAATGCATGATAGCGGTCTGCATCCGGGATATGCAGGCGCAACCGTCCGATTATGGTGTAGGACACATGACGATTCAGGTGTCGGTGTTTGTCCGACATGGCGCGGCAGGAAGCGCCGGAAAGCGGCTATTCCATGAGGTGTTTTTCGGCGGCATAGCGCATCAGTTCGGCATTGTTGCGCAGCCGCATTTTTCCCAGGATGCGGGTGCGGTATGTGCTGACGGTTTTTACGCTCAGCGCCAGAATGTCGGCGATTTCCGAGACAGTCCTGGCCGAGGCGAGCAAGCGAAAAATCTGGAATTCGCGATCCGACAAGGTTTCGTGCGGCAGCTTGTCGTCCGGCGCGCCGAATTCGACGGCGAGCATTTCGGCCGCAGCGGGGCTGATGTATTTATTGCCGGATGCCACGCGGCGCACCGCTCCCGTTACGACTTCCGGCGCGCTTTCCTTGGTCAGGTAGCCGGCCGCGCCCGCCTTGATCAGGCGTACGGCGTACTGGTCTTCCGGGTAGATGCTGAGGATCAGCACCGGCAGTTTCGGCTTTTCCTCGCGGAGCTGCTTGAGCACGTCGATGCCGCTCCTGCCTGGCATGGCGATGTCGAGCAGCACCACATCGCAGTCGTTGGCGCAAATCCAGCGCAGCGCATCGGCACCGTTAGCGTGCTCCGCCACGACTTTCATCTTGCCGCTTTCTTCCAGAATTTTCTTCAGCCCCTGGCGCACGATGGCGTGGTCGTCGACGATCATGATGCGGATCATGCTTGCTTCCCTTTCTGGTGGTTGGCGGATAACGGCAACACTACCGTTACATTAAACCCGCCATCGGGCAGGTTGTCGAATCCGATGCTGCCATCCAGTTGCCCGACGCGCTCGAACATGCCGCGGATGCCGTGGGAATCCGGTGCGACGACTTGGCCTCCGGGCATGCCGCAGCCATTGTCGCTGACCGACAGCACAACCTCTTCGTCGCCGTGGCGGAATTCGACTTTCACCCTGGATGCGGCGGAATGCCGCGCGATATTGGTCAGCGCTTCCTGGAAGATGCGGAACAGCGCAATCGAGCGCTGCTTGTCCAGATTTCCCTTGTCCTCGATGCAGCTCACCCGGCACTCGATGCCGGTGCGTTTGTAGAACTGCGCGGCCTGCCATTCGATCGCCGCCAGCAGGCCGAGATCGTCGAGTATGGTCGGACGCAGTTCGGTGATGACGCGTCGCGTCACGCCTACCGCGTTGTCGAGCAACTGCGACATCGACCCGATGCGCTCGTATAACGGCCCCGATTCCTTGCCGGCGGGCAGTTCGCGCGCCAGCCAGTAAATTTCCATTTTAATGGCGGTCAGCGTGCCGCCCAGGTCGTCGTGGATTTCGCGCGCGATGCGGGCCTTCTCTTCCTCGCGCATATCCTGCAGGTGCGCGGAGAGATCGCGCAACTGGCGCTCCGCCAGGTTGTGCTCGGCGAAGTAAGTGGCCAGCGCCATGCCGACTACGGACAGGATCACCATGTAAAGCCAGTAATTGGTCAGTTGGGTGGCAGCGATGTCATGGGCGAAAAAACCGGTTCCATGATGCGCGCCCAGCAATGCCTGGATCGATACCATCACCAGAGCGATCATGGTTCCCCACGTGCCGAGGCGCACCGCCACCCAGGCAATGAACAGGAACATCACGTAGCCTTTGGGCACCATGCTGATGTTGTCAAAGAACCATTCGAGAAAAATGACCTGCCCGGCCAGAAACGTCAGCCCGAGCAGTAATGCCGCCACATGCACCCGTTTCATTTGGAGCCAGTCGCTTTTTTCCAGGCGCCAGACCAGGAACAGCGGGGCAATCAGGATAATGCCGAGCACCTCGCCCATCCACCACTGAATCAATCCCGGCAGAAAAACATCGGGCGCCAGCAACCCGGAAGCCAGCAACGCTGATATGCCGAGTAGGGCGCCGAAGCCGCTGCCGAGACCCCCCAGAAAAATTAACCGCAGGTAATCGCGCAGGGAACGCAGATGCGAATCGAACCTGCTGTCGCGCGTGAGCAGCCAGGCGCCCAGCAGAGCCGCCAGCGTGTTGCTCAACGCGATGGCGGTCGCCACCCATAATGTCAGGCCCGATGTTGCGTTGACCAGAATCGCCCCGAAAAACACGCCCCAGGCATAACGCTTCCCGCCGATCAGCAGCGCGGCCAAAGCCCAGCCGCTGGCGGGCTCGAAAACACGGATGGGGATGTCGCTCTTGAAATAGAGATTGGTAAGATGGATGAGCAGCGCGTAGAGCGAGGCCATGCCAAGCAGCTTCAACAGGTCGGTCAGGCGGCGTTGGATATTTGAACCAGGCATCTCAGTCCGTTATGTTTGAATCGGGGCGGCATGTTTTGGCTCGCGCATATTGCCCCGACCCGACACGTATTACAATAGCCGACAATCATTCCCAACTTTCCGGAGCAGCGTCATGCCCGATCAATCAGATTTATCCATGTTGCGCGATAGGCTGCGCGCGTTTGCCGGAGCGCGCGACTGGGATCAGTTCCATTCACCGAAAAACTTGAGCATGGCGCTGATGGTGGAAGCCGCCGAACTGATGGAGCATTTCCAGTGGCTGACCGAAGCGCAGTCAGCCGGACTGCCCCCCGAAGTCAAGCGGGCGGTCGGCGAAGAACTGGCCGATATCCTGCTGTATCTGGTGCGCCTGTCGGACAAGCTGGGCATCGACCTGCGCGAGGCCGCGCTGCACAAGCTGGAAAAGAACGCGGTGAAATACCCGGCGGATTTGGTGCGCGGCAGCGCAAAGAAATATTCAGAGTACTGACACGCGCGGCGCGCCCCGCCGCATATCCCCGATCACCGCCGCCTGCCCGAACCCGGCCCGGTGGAACATCGCCAGCACCTCGTCGGCCACCTCCGGCGCAACGCTCACCAGCAGCCCCCCGCTGGTTTGCGCATCGGCCAACAGGCGGCGCTGCCAGTCTTGCAGATTCGCGGCGAAATCCACTTCATGGCCGTAGCTCGCGAGGTTGCGCTCTACCGCGCCGGGGCTGTAGCCTTGCTGCGCCAGCGGCAACGCCTCGGACAGGAGCGGCACTTGAGCGAGCCCAACTTCCGCGCCCATCCCAGCGCCGCGGCACATTTCCAGCAGGTGGCCGAGCAGGCCGAAGCCGGTCACGTCGGTCAGCGCATGCACGCCATCCAATCCGGCGAGCGCGCTGCCCACGGTGTTGAGCTGGGTGGCGGTGGCAATCAGTTGCGCGTAGCCGGCGGCGGGCAGCACGCCCTTCTTCATCGCCTGCGCCAGCACGCCGACGCCCAGCCCCTTGCCGAGAATCAACCTGTCGCCCGCCTGCGCGCCGCTGTTCTTCTTCAGCCGGTCGGGATGCACGATACCGATCGCCACCAGCCCGTAGATCGGCTCGGTCGAATCGATGGAATGCCCGCCCGCCAGCGGGATGCCGGCGACCTCGCAGATCGCTTCGCCGCCTTTCAGGATCGCGCGGATCGCCGCAACCGACAGCTTGTTGACCGGCATGCCGACGATGGCCAGCGCCATGATCGGCGTGCCGCCCATCGCATACACATCGGACAGCGCGTTGGTCGCGGCGATGCGCCCGAAGTCGAACGGATCGTCCACGATGGGCATGAAAAAATCGGTGGTGGCGATGATTGCCTGCTGGTCGTTGAGGCGGTATACCGCCGCATCGTCGCTGGTTTCCGCGCCGACCAGCAGATTGGCATACGGCAGCTTTTCTTTTACTTCGCCCAGAATCTGTTGCAGCATGGCCGGCGCAATTTTGCAGCCGCAGCCGCCGCCGTGCGACAATTGGGTCAACTTCACTTCGGACATTACTCCTCCACTTACCTATAAAACCGAAATATAGCCACAGAGATCACAGAGAACACAGAGAACACAGAGAAAGACGGCGCACCATTGCCTATTACAGGTTTACCAAAAAATTCGCCTGATGTATCGACCGCAAACATTTTTCGCAGTCCGATTTTGTCTTTCTCTGTGAGCTCTGTGCCCTCTGTGGCAAATTGTCTTTGGGATTACTAATGCTTTTCAGAACCGCGAACCTACCACAGCTTGGCGAATTTGACGAAATTATCGACGTGCGCACCCCGGCGGAGTTCGCCGAGGATCATATTCCCGGCGCGATCAATTGCCCGGTACTTTCCGACGAGGAGCGCATCGCCGTCGGCACGCTATACAAGCAGGTGTCGCCGTTCGAGGCGCGCAAGGTCGGCGCGGCGCTGGTCGCGAAGAACATCGCGCAGCATCTGCAAACCCGCTTCCGCGACCATCCGAAGCCGTGGCGCCCGCTGATCTACTGCTGGCGCGGCGGACAGCGCAGCGGCGCGATGAGTATCATCCTCGCGCAGGTAGGATGGGCGGCGCACAAGCTGGAAGGCGGCTACAAGACCTACCGGCGCGACGTACTGGAAAAACTGGCGACGCTGCCGCAGCAGTTCACGTTCCGCGTGATCTGCGGCGCGACCGGCTCGGGCAAGAGCCGCCTGCTCGCCGCGCTGGCAGACAGCGGGCAGCCCAACAACAAACCACAGGTTCTCGATCTGGAGAGCCTGGCGCAGCATCGCGGCTCGGTGCTGGGCAGGCTGCCCGGCCAGGCGCAGCCTTCGCAGAAATGGTTCGACAGCATGCTGCTGCAAGCCCTGGAAAAACTCGACCCGGCGCGCCCCGTTTATGTCGAAGCGGAGAGCAGCAAGATCGGCGCCCTCACCCTGCCCGACACCCTGTTCAACGCGATGCACGCCGGCGAATGCCTGCTGCTGGAAACGCCGCTCGAAGTGCGCGTCGCCGGGCTGCTCGAAGACTACCGCCATTACCTCGCCAACCCGGAGACGCTGATCGCGCATTTGCAGGCGCTGCACCGCTTCCACGGCAGCCAGCAACTGGAACACTGGGCTGCGCTGATCCGCGCCGGAGACTTCGCCGCGCTGGTCGCGGAACTGCTCACGCTGCACTACGACCCGAGCTATTTCCGCGCGACCTCCAAGCATTACGCAAACCTCGATAACGCGCGGCGCGTCCCGCTGGATAACCTGTCGCCGGATGCGCTGAAGGAAATTGCAAAGATTCTGTAGGGGCGCGATTCATCGCGCCCTGACCTGTTTATGCACCAGAAGAAGGGCGCGATGAATCGCGCCCCTACACAATGTCAAACATCCACACGAAGCAACCATGGAATACAGGCAACTAGGCTCAAGCGATCTGAAAGTATCGGCATTGGCCCTCGGCACGATGACCTTCGGCGAGCAAAACAGCGAAGCAGAGGCGCACGCACAGCTCGACTTGGCGGTGGCGCATGGCGTGAATTTCATCGACACCGCCGAGATGTATCCGGTCGCGCCGCGCGCCGAAACAGCGGGGTACACCGAGAGCTACATCGGCACCTGGCTGAAGCGCCAGCGGCGCGACAAGCTGGTCGTCGCCACCAAGATCGCCGGCCCGGCGCGCGGCTTCACCTGGATACGCAACACGCCCCGCATCGACCGCGCACAGCTCAATGCCGCAATCGACGGCAGCCTGCGCCGTTTGCAGACCGACTACGTGGACTTGTATCAAATTCACTGGCCGGATCGCTACGTGCCGATGTTCGGCGCGACCAGTTATGACGTAGCGCAGGAGCGCGACAGCGTGCCGATCGCCGAACAACTGCAAGCGCTGGCGGACTTAGTCAAGTCAGGCAAGGTGCGCCACCTCGGCCTGTCCAACGAAACGCCGTGGGGCGTGATGGAGTTCCTGCGCTGCGCCGAAGCGCTCGGCCTGCCGAAAATCGTTTCAATCCAGAACGCCTACCACCTGATGAACCGCACCTTCGAAGCCGGGCTCGCGGAAGTGTGCCGCCACGCGAATGTCGGCCTGCTCGCCTACAGCCCGCTGGCATTCGGCCACCTCACCGGCAAATACCTCGCCGACCAGCAGGCCAAGGGACGCATCACTCTCTTCCCCGGCTTCGGCCAGCGCTACCACAAGCCCAACGTGCCAGCCGCCACGAAGGAATATGTGCGCATCGCGAACGAAGCCGGACTCAGCACGGCGCAGATGGCGCTGGCCTTTGCGCGCACGCGCTGGTTCACGACTAGCGTGCTGCTCGGCGCAACCAGCGCGCAGCAGTTGCAGGAAAATCTGGACAGCGCGGAAGTCACGCTAACGGTGGAAGTGCTGGAGAAGATCGAGACGGTGCACAGGGTTTATCCGAATCCGGCGCCGTGATGGCGTGTTAGGATGCGACTTGAAATCAAAAAAGTGAAAGCGATGCTCCAGATTATGCGGCAAGATGCTTTGGAGTATACTTTTCTTGGAGCTTCTATTTGTTGAGTCGGTAAGGTGTGGCCCGTTTCTAATTATCATGCGTGGCAGACTGGAGCGTATGCAATGATGAAGTTCGAGTGGGATGACGCAAAGGCCAAGGCGAATGTGCGCAAGCATGGTGTGTCGTTCGACGAAGCGGGATCGGCATTTCTTGACCAGTTTGCGCTCTCTGGCCCAGATCCCGATCACTCGATGGGCGAGCCGCGCTACATCACCTTTGGAATGTCCGGCTTGGGACGGTTGCTCGCGGTCTTCCACACCCATCGCCCCGGAGTCATCCGCATCATCAGCGCACGCCGAGTCACCCGTGCAGAAAGGAAACTTTATGAAGAAAGCTAAAGACGAAATGCGCGCAGAGTACAAGCGCTCCGATTTCACCAAGCTCGAACGCGGCAAGTTCTACAAAGAAGTTGCCAAGGGAACATCGGTAGTCCTGCTCGACCCCGCCATCGCCAAAGTATTCCCGACTTCGGAAGCCGTAAATGCTGCCCTGCTCGGGTTGCTTACGCTCACTGAACAAACTGCCCGCATAACAGGCGGCACAAAGCGCACAGCGCGCAAGTCAGCGTAGATACTACGCTGGCTGCGGGGTGCGAATTTAATCCGGCCCCTTCTAAACCCCGGTGCCATGATGCGTGTGTGTAACATGCAAACCTTTGCAGAGCTAGGATATACGGCATTGTTGAAATCGAATTTGCGTTATGGCATCGGGAGGCTACCGCATGGATGTACATTTTTTCTTGCGCCAACGAATTGCATTCATTCGCCAGCTATACGACATTACTTCGGCACCATACGTTGAGTGCAAACGAAAAATTGAGGCCGGAGAAGAACCATTTGTGCCACCGTATAGTGAGGATGGCGAACCCCCATTTCTCAATTCAACAAAATATGTTGTGCTGATTTTTATGAGTACCGCTGCTTATGGTTTGACAACCTACCTCGGCATAACATCAGCTTTCAGGCCGTGGAAGAATACCTCGGGTAAACAGTGGTGGGACAGACTCTTCCGTTGATTGAACTCGCGGTGCAATAAGCGTAGTGCATTTCACCAAACAATCACCACATGCGGAGCAATGTCCGTTGCACATCGACAGTGCAGGGTTTTGCGCCCTACCAAGCCTATGGCCTAACCGGCCTCACTTTCCCAAAGTGGCGCACAGGCTGTATCCGAATCCGGCACCGTGATGCTGCCCCAAAACAGGCTCCCGTTTCCGGAGCAATTCCAGAGTAGGTAATACTCCTTATATGAGTTTACGGGCGCTCGGATTAGACTTCGCAATCATGTATCCACATACCAAGGAGATGAACATGTCGAACCAAGTGCAAATTATGATTGACCGGGACGTTTACGACAGCCTGCAGATGCTTATGGTGCCGCCGATAAACGATGCCAGCAGCGCCATCAAGTCGTTGTTGGAGTACGAAGGACACGCCAGCCCGGCCGCTCTCGCGCTGGGCGCGGCGGGTCAGCACTTCAGCATGGCCGAAGAACTGGAACGCGCCAATACGGGCATCTACGAAGGCGGCGGAAATACATAAGGGAGGGTGCGCGGCACGCCTTCCGGGGGGCTCGGGGCTGGTTCAGGCACGCTGTCTTGATTGCTTGCTTTGCTTGCCGCCAGCTTCGCGCGCTCCCGCGCCTTCCCAATATCCTTGTCATTCGACAGCGCCGCGCCCATGCGGTGGCGCGAGGGTTCCGCTTTGCCGAACAGGCGCAGGCCGTTTTGCGGCACACGCAGTCTGTATCCATTGGCAGGCCGAGGAGCGGGCGGGCGTGGGCTGCGGCTTTGTCGGGGTAGTCATGCCGTTCAGGAGAGCGTTTTTGAACTGTGCGAAATTGTACGCATGGGAGTAATATATCCTCGCCATTTTAACCACAAGGAGCGAGACCATGACGAACATCGTGCAGTTACTGGGTGATGAAGCAGAGCAATTGCTGGGCTATCGCTGTACCGGCATTTCGAAGGAATCGCTGCATTTGCCGGGGCCGGACTACGTGGATCGCGTGGTGGCCATGAAAGACCGCAAGGTCGGCGTGCTGCGCAGCCTGCAAACCTTGTACGGGCACGGGCGGTTGGCAAACACCGGCTATCTGTCGCTGTTGCCGGTGGATCAGGGCGTGGAACATTCCGGGGCGGCGTCGTTCGCGCCGAACCCGATTTATTTCGACCCCGAGAACATCGTCAAGCTGGCCATCGAAGGCGGCTGCAACGGCGTGGCCTCGACGCTCGGCGTATTGTCCTCCGTGGCGCGCCGCTACGCGCACAAGATTCCGTTCATTGTCAAAATCAACCACAACGAAATTCTGACCTACCCCAACATCTACGACCAGACGCTGTTCGCCAGCGTGGATCAGGCGTTCAACATGGGCGCGGTGGCGGTGGGCGCGACGGTGTTCTACGGTTCGGAACATTCGCGCCGCCAGATACAGGAAATTTCCGACGCGTTCGAACACGCGCACGAACTCGGCATGGCGACCATCCTGTGGGCTTATTTGCGCAATTCGGCATTCAAGGTTGGCGACAAGGATTACCACGTTTCCGCCGACCTGACCGGGCAGGCCAACCATCTCGCGGCGACCATCAACGCCGACATCGTCAAACAGAAAATGGCGGAGAACAACGGCGGCTACAACGCGATCAAGTTCGGCAAGACCCATCCCAAGGTTTACAGCGAACTGACTACCGACCACCCGATCGACCTGGTGCGCTACCAGGTGGCGAACTGCTACATGGGGCGAGCGGGGCTGATCAACTCCGGCGGCGAATCGGGCAAGAACGATTTGCAGCAGGCGGTGCGCACTGCGGTAATCAACAAGCGCGCGGGCGGCATGGGGCTGATTCTCGGGCGCAAGGCGTTCCAGAAGCCGGTGCCGGACGGCATCGCGCTGCTAAATGCGGTTCAGGATGTATATGCGTCGAAAGAGGTGACGGTGGCTTAACCGCGTGCAATTTGCCGGGTTGCATGGAGATTCCGGCGTGCCGCCATGCTTTGAATATTTGACATTCCTATTACGTCTGTAGAGCTTTGCTAACCCGCAACGATAAGGAGACAGATATGAGAACAAAGAGATTTTTGGCAACCCTCGTTTTGATTGGCATCTGTCAAGTTTCGCTGGCCGCAGAAGTGACGGTGACCATGGCAAACTGGGAATTTTCACCGAAAGTTGTCAACATCGAGGTCGGCGACACAGTTATATTCGAAAACAACGATGACAGCATTCACAGCGTGATTTTTCCGGACGAGAGCATCCAATCTTTGGAAGTCCTGAAGATGGAGAAAAAGTTTCTCGTGAAGTTCGAGAAGGTCGGCGAATTTCCATTTTTTTGTAAACAGCACAAAGACTTCAGCATGAATGGCAAGGTTATCGTCTTGCCCAAGAAATAGTTTTTGCCTATTTCTGCCCCGGATGCGGTGGCGGCTGCGGGCACACGGCGGATTGCCCACAAGAGGTCACACACGCTCCGCAGGGCAAGGCGACGGGTTCAGCCATGAGTTTTTCCGGTTGCTCCGTATAGCCTGCCCGACAGCAGGCTGGCGGAAACGATCAGCAACGCGCCGATCCAGTCGCGCGGCTGCATCGCCTCACCGGCAAGGAAATACGCCGAGGCGGCTGCGACCACTAGCTCGAACAGGAACAGGACGATGGCGCGGTTGGCCGGCAGATAGGCTAGGGCATACTGCACGACGAAACTGACGGCGCACAGCACGACGCCGAGCAGCGCGAGGATCAGCCAGGTTTGCGCATTGATTGCCAGCAACTGGCCCGGCAAACCGCCTTGCCATAGCAGCAGCGGCGCGGTCAGCAGGGCGGTGCCGAGCCATACGCTGCTGGATTTTGCCTCCACGCTCAGGTGCGCGGCGCGGCGCGATACCACGTTGGACAGCGCAAAAGCCATACCCGACGACAGGCCGATCCATTCGGCGAGATTGGCCGGCAGCGGCAGCCCGAGATGCGGCTCCCACAGCATGACGAACGCCCCGCCAAGCGACAACGCGATGATGAGGTAGCCGTAGCGGTTGAGCCGCTCGCCGAGCAGCCAGTAGGAGAACAGGATGGTCCACAGCGGCGCGAGATAGAACAGCAGCAGCACGCGCATCACCTCGCCGTGCAGCACCGCCAGCACATAGCCGAGATTCGTCCAGCCCACGCTCAGCGCCAGGAACAGCACCCACCGGCCTTTGCCGTCCCTGTGATGCTGGCGCAGTTCGCGCCACACGCGCGGCAGCATGAACGCGCCGCACAGCATCGCCAGCAGATAGGTGAGCAGCGTCGCCAGCGCGCCGGACACGCCGGCATCCTGCAACACGCGGAAGGGATACCAGATCAGCCCCCACACCAGCGCTCCGCTGAATACGCCTGCCAACGGCAGCAGATTTTGTTTTGATGGCACTGGCTACGCCTTTATAATTCGGCAACTTAAAAAATATCTGAATTCCCGCCCGCGCGGGAATGACGAACAAAAATGAATCCCGACTTGAACAAGCTCCAGCCCTACCCGTTTCAGAAACTCGCCGCGCTGTTTCGCGAGGTCACGCCGAACCCGGACTATCGCGCGATCAGCCTGTCCATCGGCGAACCGAAACACGCCACGCCGCAATTCATCAAGGATGCGCTGACCGCCAGCATCGACGGGCTGGCGAATTATCCCACAACCGCCGGCAGCGACGCGCTGCGCAATGCCATCGCAAACTGGCTGGCGGCGCGCTACGACATTCCGGCGCCGGATGCGAAGACCCCCGCTTTAGATCCAAAAACTCAAATCCTGCCGGTGAACGGTAGCCGCGAGGCGCTGTTTGCCTTCGCCCAGGCGGTGATCGACCGGACAAAAAACCAGCCTGCGGTGATCTGCCCCAACCCGTTCTACCAGATATACGAAGGCGCGGCGCTGCTCGCCGGGGCCACGCCGCATTACCTCAACACTATGCCGGAAAACGACTACGCGCTGAACTTCGCGCAGCTTCCGGAAGAGACCTGGCAGCGCGCGCAACTAATTTACGTGTGTTCGCCGGGCAATCCGACCGGGCGCGTGATGCCACTGGAGGAATGGCGGGAACTGTTTGAAATGTCGGATCGCTACGGCTTCGCGATCGCCTCGGACGAGTGTTACTCGGAAATCTATTTCGGAACTGACAGGCCGTTAGGCGCGTTGCAGGCCGCGCAGCAACTCGGGCGCGGCGACTACAAGAACCTCGTGGTGTTCTCCAGTCTGTCGAAGCGCTCCAACGTGCCGGGGATGCGCTCCGGCTTCGTCGCGGGCGACGCGGCTATCATCGCGAAATTCGCGTTGTACCGCACCTACCACGGCTCGGCGATGAATCCGGCAATCCAATCCGCGAGCATCGCCGCGTGGAGCGACGAGGCGCATGTCGCGGAAAACCGCCGCCTGTATGCGGAGAAATTCGCCAGAGTGCTGGATATCCTCGAGCCGGTGTTGCCGGTCGCCATGCCCGACGCCGGTTTCTACCTGTGGGTGCGCACGCCGGTCGCCGATACCGCTTTCGCGCAGGCCCTGTATCGCGACTATAATGTGACCGTGCTGCCGGGCAGCTATCTGGCGCGCGCCGCGCAGGGCGCGAACCCCGGCGAAAATTTTGTGCGCCTGGCGCTGGTCGCCGGCACGGCAGAGACCGTGGAAGCGGCGCAAAGAATCAAAGAGCTTGTAGCTGGTGGCCTGTAGCTTGTAGCTACCCCCTACAAGCAACAAGCTACCCGCTATTCATTCAACAGGAACCATCATGGAACAATTGCAGCAAATCATCGAACAGAATTTCGAGCGCCGCGCCGAAATTACCCCGCACAACGCCGACGCGCGCCTCAAGGAGGCGGTCGATACCGTCATCGGCCAACTCGACCAAGGCAAGCTGCGCGTCGCCGAAAAGATCGACGGGCAGTGGGTGACGCACCAATGGCTGAAAAAAGCCGTGCTGCTGTCGTTCCGCATCGAAGACAACTCCTTCATCAAGGGCGGTTTCACCAACTACTACGACAAGGTGCCGTCCAAGTTCGCCGACTACAACAGCCGCGACTTCCGCGAGGGCGGCTTCCGCGTGGTGCCGCCGGCGGCAGCGCGCAAGGGCGCGTTCATCGCGAAGAATGTGGTGCTGATGCCATCCTACGTGAACATCGGCGCGTACGTCGATGAAGGCGCGATGGTGGACACCTGGGCGACAGTCGGCTCGTGCGCGCAGATCGGCAAGCACGTGCATCTTTCCGGCGGCGTCGGCATCGGCGGGGTGCTGGAACCGGTGCAGGCCAACCCCACCATCATCGGCGACAATTGCTTCATCGGCGCGCGCTCGGAAATCGTCGAGGGCGTGATCGTGGAAGACAACAGCGTGATCTCGATGGGCGTGTTCATCGGCCAGAGCACCAAGATTTACGACCGCGAGACCGGCGAAGTCAGCTATGGCCGTGTGCCGGCCGGCTCGGTGGTGGTCAGCGGCAACCTGCCTTCCGCCGACGGCAAATACAGTCTGTATTGCGCCGTGATCGTAAAGAAGGTGGATGAGAAGACGCGCGGCAAGGTGGGCATCAACGAATTGCTGCGAGGCATTTAGCGTAGGGGCGCAATTCATTGCGCCCTTGAAATTCAGTTGCAATGAATCAGGGAGCAATGAATTGCGCCCCTACGAACACGGAGAGCAACATGATCGTCACACCATTGCTGCAACTCGCCGCCGACAAACAGGCTTCCGATTTGTTTTTTTCGGTCGGCGCACCGGTCAACATCAAGATCGACGGCATCACGATGCCGGTCAATGCGCAGACACTGGATGCCGCGATCATCAGGCGCATCGCCTACGAAATGATGAGCCCGAAACAGATCGCCGAATTCGAAGCGGAAATGGAGATGAATTTCTCGTTTCGCGCCGATGGCACCGGCAATTTTCGCGTCAACGTTTTCCGCCAGCGCAACGACATTGCCGTCGTGATCCGTCATGTCAAGGGAAAGATCGAAAACGTGGAGAATCTGCACCTGCCCAATGTGCTGAAAGAGCTGATCATGGAGAAGCGCGGCCTGGTGCTGGTGGTCGGCGCGACCGGTTCCGGCAAGTCCACCACGCTCGCCGCGATGATCGAGCATCGTAACGCGACCAAGAGCGGCCACATTCTGACCATCGAAGATCCGGTCGAATACATTTTCGGGCACGGCAAGTCCATCGTAAACCAGCGCGAAATCGGCACCGATACCCTGTGCTACGAGAATGCGTTGTCCAGCGGGATGCGCGAAGCGCCGGACGTGCTGATGATCGGCGAGGTGCGCGACCGCGACACCCTCAAGCATGCGCTGATTTTCGCGCAGACCGGCCACCTGTGCCTGACCACGCTGCATGCCAACAACAGCTACCACGCATTGAACCGCATCGTGAATTTTTTCCCCTACGACTCGCGGCAAAGCGTGTTATCCGACCTGTCGATGTGCCTGCGCGCGGTGATCTCGCAACGCCTGGTGCGCAACGTGCAAGGCAAGCAAATGCCGGCCGTCGAAGTCCTGCTGAACACTTCGCTGATCGCCGATCTGATCAAGAACGACGAGATCGACAAGATTCGCGAAGCCATCGAGAAAAGCGTTTCCGCCGGATCGCAAACCTTCGAGCAGGCGTTATACAGGCTGTTCAAAACCGGGCAGATCACCAAGGAAGAGGCGATGCGCAACGCCGATTCGGCGAGCAATTTGGCAACGCTGATCGATTTCTCGGAGCGCACCAAATCCATGCAGGTGCCGACATTCAACCCGGACGATGACGCGCCGGAGATATCGAAGCCGCCATCCGATTTCAGCGGCATCAAGCTCAATCTAGACGAACCGAAATGAAACGGATGAACCGCCGTTTGCGCCATGTCTGAAACGCTGCAACTCGCGCAACAACTCATTGCCCGCCGCTCCCTCACGCCGGCGGATGACGGTTGCCTCGACATAATCGGCGCACGCCTCGCGCCGCTCGGTTTCAGCCTGGAAAAGATACGCTGCGGCGAGGTGGACAACCTGTGGGCGCGGCGCGGCAACGGCGGCCCGCTGATGTGCTTCGCCGGGCATACCGATGTGGTGCCAAGCGGGCCGCTGGACAAATGGCGCAGCGACCCGTTCATTCCCGCTGTGCGCGACGGCATGCTTTATGGGCGCGGCGCGGCGGACATGAAGGGGCCGCTGGCGGCGTTCGTCACCGCCATCGAAAGATTCGCCGCCGGATACCCGCAGCATCGCGGCTCCATCGCCGTGCTGCTCACCTCTGACGAGGAGGGCGTGGCGGTGGATGGCACGGTGCGCGTGGTCGAGGCCTTGCAACAGCGCAACGAGCTGATCGACTACTGCATCGTCGCCGAGCCGACCTCGGAAACCAGAAGCGGCGACACCATCAAGAACGGTCGGCGCGGCTCGCTGTCAGGCGCGCTCACCGTCAGGGGCGTGCAGGGCCACATCGCCTATCCGCATCTGGTCAGGAACCCGATCCACCTCGCTGCCCCCGCGATTGCCGAACTGGCCGCGACGACCTGGGACGAGGGCAACGAACATTTTCCGCCGACTTCCTGGCAGGTTTCCAACATCCACGGCGGCACCGGCGCGACCAACGTGGTGCCGGGCACGGTGGATATCCTGTTCAACTTCCGCTTTTCCACCGCCAGCACGGTGGACGGCCTGAAGAGCAGGGCGCATGCGATCCTCGACAAACATGGCTTGGAGTATGACCTGCGCTGGGAGCTGTCCGCCAAGCCTTACCTCACGCCGCGCGGCAACCTGGTGGATGCGGTCCGTGCCGCGATACGCGAAGTGACCGGGCTGGATGCCGGACTCTCCACCGGTGGCGGCGCCTCCGACGGGCGCTTCATCGCCGATATTTGCCCGCAGGTGATCGAGCTCGGCCCGCTCAACGCTACCATCCACAAGATCGACGAATGCGTGGCGGTGGCCGACCTCGACGCGCTGTCCGAAATTTACTGCCTGACCCTGCGCAAGCTGCTGGCCTGATGAAATACATCGTCTTGATCCTGCTCATCGTCGCGCTGCTGTGGATCGCTTCCATTGCTTGGGCGAACCGGCGGAGCAAATCTCCCTACGACGGCGGCAGCGGCAGCGGAGGAGATTCCGGTGGAAGTTCTTCCTCAAGCTGCAACGGTAGCGATGGCGGCTGCGGCGGCGGTGATGGCGGCGGAGGCGGGGGCGACTGATGAGCGACTATTTTTCCGGCGCGACACACAACCTGCACACCGTGCGCGACTGGCTGCGCTTCGCGGTGAGCCGCTTCAACCAGGCCAAACTGTTTTTCGGGCACGGCAGCGGCAACGCCTACGACGAGGCCGCCTACCTGATCCTGCACACGCTGCACCTGCCGCTCGACCGGCTCGACCCGTTTCTCGATGCGCACCTGACCGACATGGAACGCGCCGAAGTGTCGAACATCCTCCAGCAGCGCGTCGAGCAGCGCGTGCCGGCCGCCTACCTGACGCATGAAGCCCTGCTCGGCGATTTCAGTTTCTACGTGGACGAGCGCGTCATCGTGCCGCGCTCGTTCATCGCCGAACTGCTGCTCGAACAGCTCGCGCCGTGGATCGCCGAGCCGGAAGAAATCGGCAGCGCGCTGGATCTGTGTACCGGCAGCGGCTGCCTCGCCATCCTCGCCGCTTACGCCTTCCCCAACGCCTGCATCGACGCGGTGGATCTGTCGGCGGCGGCGCTGTCCGTCGCCGAACGCAACGTTTCAGATTACGGCCTGCAAGACCGCATCAGCCTGATCGAATCGGATCTGTTCGCCAAGCTGGGCGGCAGGCAATACGACCTAATCGTCAGCAACCCGCCCTACGTGGACGCCGCATCGGTCGCCGCGCTGCCGCCGGAATACCTGCACGAGCCGAAACTGGCTCTGGGCAGCGGCAGCGACGGGCTGGACGCGACGCGCATCATCCTCGAACACGCCGCGCAACATCTCAGCGCAAACGGCCTGCTGGTCGTCGAGATCGGCCACAACCGCGAGGTATTGGAGGCCGCCTACCCGAACCTGCCGTTCACCTGGCTGGACGTCAGCGGCGGCGACCAGTTCGTGTTCATGCTGCACAGGAACGACCTGTCATAAATCATGAGCCTTGTTATTGACCAAATTAGGCGCGAAGCAAGCAGTTTGCTGGATTCGCAACGCCGTTCTGACCTTGGACAATACATGACCCCCTCTCCCATTGCTGCGTTTATGGCCTCGCTTTTTTCCTACAATGGCCGAACCAGATTGCTGGATGCAGGCGCGGGAGTAGGTTCTTTAACTTCCGCATTTCTGGATAAGGCATCACATGAAGGAATAGATGTTGACGTGGAAACATGGGAGATCGACAACATTCTAGGTGGCTATCTGAAAAACACGCTCGACGAATATGTGCGGCAAGGGCAAGGAAAAATCAAAGCCCACATTCATGCAGCAGACTTTATCGAGGGTGCTGCTTTCTCCATACAGTTTGACTGTGGCAACCGATACACACACGCAATTCTCAATCCTCCCTACAAGAAAATATGCGCTAGCTCAAAACACCGTAAGTTATTACGAATGGTAGGCATTGAGACGGTCAACCTGTACACGGCATTCGTCGCGCTGACCATGTTGTTGATGGAAAAGGGGGGCGAGGTTGTCGCCATCATTCCTCGTTCATTTTGCAACGGTAGCTATTACCGCCCGTTCCGCAATCTGATTTTGCGGATTTCCTCCATTCGCCAACTGCATCTATTCGAAAGCCGAAACCTGGCTTTTCAGGACGATGATGTTTTGCAAGAGAACATCATCATTCACTTGGTCAAAGGAGAACCGCAAGGCGCAGTTATCGTATCCACCTCGCATGATGCAAGATTTTCTGACTACCAGCAGACCACATTTGATGCTGCCGTGATTGTGAAGCCCAACGATATAGAGCAATTCATCCACATTCCGACAGTTATCGGACAAACAAGCACTCCCAAGCTTTGTACGCATACATTACGCGACATTGGACTGGAGGTTTGCACCGGGCCAGTAGTGGATTTTCGACTGAAAGCATATTGGCGGGATAAGCCGACCGATGGTACCGTACCCCTTCTCTATCCCCACCATTTCAGCGATGGTGCTCTATGCTGGCCAAAATCACACAAAAAACCCAACGCATTGCAACTTTCCTCCGATGTCAGCAAATGGCTGATGCCGCGTGGACACTATGTGCTCGTTAAACGCTTTTCCACAAAGGAAGAACGCCGCCGCCTCGTGGCGTACCATTTATCCTATGAGGCGTTGGATGCTGCATACATCGGCTTCGAAAACCATTGGAACGTATTCCACATCGGGAAACACGGCATAGACGAGGATATCGCCAAGGGACTGGCCACCTTTCTTAACTCGACTATCCTTGACGAGCATTTTCGGGTGTTCTCGGGCCATACACAGGTAAATGCCACGGATCTGCGTAATATGCGCTACCCAAGCCTCGAACAGTTACGAAAGCTCGGCAAACGCGCAAAAAATCAGCCCAACGATCAAGCCACCCTTGATCGATTGCTTGAGGAGCTAGAAACGGCATGACCACAAAACAAGAACGAATCGGCGAAGCTTTGGATATTCTCAGGCAGCTTGGGATGCCCAATGAGCAATTGAACGATAGAACAGCTATTTGTCTATTGGCGTTGCTCGATTTACCCGAGACAACGACTTGGGATAAAGCCAGCAATTCGATGCTTGGCATTCGCGCCATCCTTGACTTCGCCCGTGAAAAACTCGGGCGCAATTACGCCGAAAACACGCGAGAGAGCATCAGAAAATATAGTGTCAAACAGCTTGTTGCTGCGGGGGTGTTACTGCACAACCCAGATAAACCAGATAGGGCGGTCAACAGCTCAGGCAACTGTTATCAAGTAGAATCCAACGCCCTTGCCTTATTCCGCAAATTTGGCACGAGAGGATGGAAAAAAGCCTTATCCATCCACCTAGAGACACGTCAAACTCTGGCAGACCAATTCGCGCAACACCGTGACATGCAACGAATTCCTGTGGTCGTCAACCAAGGACACAAAATCAAGTTAAGCGCGGGGAAACACTCCGACCTGATTCGCGCCATCATTGAAGAGTTTGTTCCTCGCTTTGTGCCGGGTGGAGAGCTTGTTTATGTGGGCGACACGGGAACAAAATGGGGTTACTTCGACGAGCCATTGCTGCGCACACTGGGGGTCAAAGTCGGCAGCCACGGAAAAATGCCCGATGTAGTGATTTACTACCGCAAGAAGAACTGGCTCATCCTGTTTGAAGCCGTAGCAAGCAGCGGCCCGGTGGATGGCATACGCCACGCCGAACTTTCTGATCTGTTCAAGGCAAGCACGGCGGGACTCGTATACGTGACGGCATTTCCCGACCGTGGCGAAGTCATGCGCAAGTTTCTGTCCGTCGTCGCATGGGAAACCGAAGTCTGGTGCGCCAGTGACCCAACCCATCTGATCCATTTCAACGGCATCCGTTTTCTTGGCCCATACGCCAAATAGCCGCTTCACAATTCAAATTCATGCCCGTCGATCACTACGAGAATTTCCCCGTCGCCTCGGTTCTGATGCCCAAACGGCTGCGCAGGCCGGTGGCGGCGATCTACCATTTCGCGCGCGCGGCGGACGACATCGCCGACGAGGGCGACTTGCCGAATGAAGAGCGGCTCGGCCAACTCGACGCATTTCGCGCCGAGCTGGCGCGCATCGCCGCAAACGAGACGCCGCTCACGCCGCTGTTCCAGAATCTCGCGCCGGAGATTCGGCAGTATGCGCTGCCGATGCAGCCGTTTTACGATCTGCTCGACGCCTTTTCGCAGGACGTGGTGCAGAAACGCTACGTGAACTTCGACGAGCTGCTCGATTACTGCCGCCGCTCCGCCAACCCGGTCGGCCTGCTGCTGCTGCATCTCTATGAAGAAGCCACGCCAGTCAACATCAAGTATTCGGACGCCATCTGCACCAGCCTGCAACTCATCAACTTCTGGCAGGATGTCGCGAAGGATTACGCCATCGGCCGCATCTATCTGCCGTTGGACGAGATGGCGAAATGCGGCGTAACCGAGGAGCAGATTGCGCAGGGCATCGTCGATGACAAATGGCGCAGGCTGATGCACTTCCAGGTGAGCCGCGCGCGCGAAATGATGCTCTCGGGCGCGCCGCTCGGCAGCATCCTCACCGGACGCGTCGGCATGGAGATGCGCATGATTATCGCGGGCGGGCTGCGCATCCTCGACAAGCTGGAAGCCGTGCAGTTCGACATGTTCGAGCGGCGCCCGATATTGCGCCCGCTCGACTGGGTTATCATGCTGGCCAAAAGCGCGCCGTTTCGTTTATAGAAATCATTTGCCACAGAGATCACAGAGCACACAGAGAGAAACAAAACTTGGCGCTACGCCGCATTCTCTGTGAACTCTGTGTTCTCTGTGGCTGATTGAGGCTTTGCAACCACTATGACCCCCGATCAATACTGCCAGGACAAGGCCGCAAAAAGCGGCTCCAGCTTCTACTACAGCTTCCGGTTCCTGCCGCCGCACAAGCGCCGCGCCATCACCGCGCTGTATGCCTTCTGCCGCGAGGTGGACGATGTCGTAGACGAGTGTTCTGATGCGAACGTCGCGCGCACCACGCTCAACTGGTGGCGCGGGCAGGTCGCTGAAATCTACGGCGGCAAACCGCAACATCCGGTCGCGCTGGCGTTGATTCCGGTGGTGAAACAATTCAACCTCGCGCAGGAGCATTTGCTGGAGATCATCGACGGCATGGAGATGGATATCGACCAGCCGCGCTACCCGGATTTCGAGTCGCTGCAACTGTATTGCTACCGCGTCGCGTCGGTGGTCGGGCTGCTGTCGGCGGAAATCTTCGGCTACCGCGATCCCCGCACGCTGGAATACGCGCACGATCTCGGCATCGCCTTCCAGCTCACCAACATCATCCGCGATGTCGGCGAGGATGCACGGCGCAACCGCATCTACCTGCCGATGGAGGAGCTGCAACAGTTCGGCGTGGCGGCGGCGGACATCCTCAACGCGCGCGAAACGGAGGAGTTCCACAAACTGATGGCGTTCCAGATCGAGCGCGCGCGGCGCTACTACCGGCAGGCGCTCGACCATCTCCCCGCCGCCGACCGCAAGGCACAGCGCACCGGCCTGATTATGGCCGCGATCTACCGCGCCACGCTGGACGAGGTCGAAAAGAGCGGCTGCCACGTGCTGAAGGAGCGCGTTTCGCTCACTCCGGCCTACAAGATGTGGCTGGCGTTCAAGACGTGGTTGAAACCGTAGCAGAGTAGATTCCTTCCCCCTGTCAGGGGGAAGGCCAGGATGGTGGTGAAACGCTCAATGAATATCAGGAGGATCCGCCCGGCAACCACATCAAAAGCAAGATCGCTTCGACGTGACATGACCGATGTTGAACGTGTGCTGTGGCGGGTTTTACGCGGCAAACAGCTCGGCAGACACCGTTTTCGCCGCCAGCACCCGATTGGGCGATACATCGCCGACTTCGCCTGTATCGAGCAGAAACTGGTGATCGAACTTGATGTGGGAAAACATCAGGAGCGGCTTGCTTATGATGAACAGAGAACGGCTTTGTTACAGGCGCAAGGTTGGCGAGTTTTGCGTTTCTGGAACAACGATATATCGAACAATTCGGATGGTGTGTTAACAACAATAATGGAAAATTTAACGGCTCTACCCCCACCCTAACCCTCCCCCTGCAAGGGGGAGGGAATATGAGTTTCACTCTAAGCTCATTCCCTTTTTTCTCCCATAGTAATGGTCAGGGTGGGGATAATAGCCCCAACAAATCGCCCATAACAAACCGATGAACAATCACAAAACTACTTGCCCTGCCATCATCGGCGGCGGCTACGCCGGCATGGCCGCCGCTGTCGCCCTCGCCGCGCGCGGCATCCCCGCCACCGTGTTCGAAAGCGCCAGACAGCTTGGCGGGCGGGCGCGCGGGATTGCCTTTCCAAATCAGGTTGCGCACGCTGAAAACAAGGTCGCTCCCTCTCTCCAAATCTCTGATGGAACAACTAGCCATTCGACTAAGCCAGCAAGCGGGCAAGTCGCTGGTTACCCCGGCGGGGGAGAGGGCAATCGTCCCCTGTCGGGGAATTCTTTGATCCTCGACAACGGCCAGCACCTGCTGCTCGGCTGCTACCGCGAGACCCTGCGCCTGATTGAGCAGGTCGGCGGCAACATCGAGCGGGACTTCCTGCGCCGGCCGCTGCAACTCGATCTGCACGGCGAATTTTCCCTGCGTGCGCCGCGCCTGCCCGCGCCGCTGCACCTCTTGGCTGCGCTGCTCGGCGCGCATGGCCTGTCGCTTAGCGAACGGCTGAAGGCTGCGCGCTTCATGCTCGCGCTGCGCCGCATGGGATTTCGCTTGCCCAATGACATGACGGTCGCCGCACTGCTCGCGCAACACGGACAGGATGCCGACCTGACCTTCAAGTTATGGGAACCGCTGTGCATCGCCGCGCTGAATACCCCGATCCACAAGGCCTCCGCGCAGGTGCTGCTCAACGTGCTGCGCGACTCGCTGAATCGCACGCGCGCCGACAGCGACATGCTGTTGCCGCGCGTGAATTTTACCGCGCTGTTCCCGCAACGCGCCGCGGGCTTTGTCGAACAGCACGGCGGCAGGGTGCTCACTTCATGCGGCGTAGAGGCAATCCTTCCCCAAGGCGACGACATCGAACTTGCCACTGCATCAGGCAGCATGAGATTCAGCCATGTCATCTGCGCCGCGCCGCCCACGGTTGCCGCCGGGCTGCTGCGCCCGCTCGCCGCACTCGCAGACACCGTGGCGCAGATCGACGGTCTGGAGCATCAGCCGATCTACACAGTGTATCTGCAATACCAGCCGATGGTGCGCCTGCCGCACCCTATGCTCGGCCTGCATCGGCGCTACAGCCAGTGGCTGTTCGACAAGGGGCAGATCGCCGGGCAGCACGGCCTGCTCGCCGCCGTCATCAGCGCGGAAGGCATCCATCAGGAATTGGCGCAGAAGGAACTGGCGCAGAAGGTGATCGCGGAATTGCGCGAGGAATTCGGCATCGCCCAAACGCCGGCATGGTTCAAGGTCATCGCCGAGAAGCGCGCCACCTTCTGCTGTGCGCCCGACCTGCGCCGTCCATCACAGCAGACCGCTCTGCCCGGCCTGCTGCTGGCGGGCGACTACACAGCGGGCGACTATCCGGCCACGCTGGAAGGCGCGGTGCGGAGCGGCCTGCGCTGCGCCAGCCTGATTTCGGCATAATAATCATGCGTCGACAGCGCATATTTATTGTTATAATAGATGACAGTAATACTCAACTTTTATGATCGAAAACCGATTGAACAGCGGGTATGCCGATCGCTTGATTTAGCCATTGAGAAGGATATTGACATGACAACCATTGCAGAATTTATGGCCAACGACCATCAGGCCTGCGACGCCAAATTTGCCGACGCCGAAGCGGCCGCCCTGACCGACGACTGGAGCCAGGCAGAACCCGCCTTCAACGCCTTCCGCGACGGTATGGCGCGGCACTTCCGCATGGAAGAGGACGTGCTGTTCCCCGCGCTGAAGTCCTCCGGCGGCCCCGCCGGCCCGGTGCATGTGATGCTCATGGAGCACGCGCAGATCAAGGAGCTCGTCAAACAGATGGGCGCGGCGGTAGAGCGCAAGGATGCGCAGGAATACGGCGGCCTTTCGGAAACCCTGCTGATGGTGATGCAGCAGCATAACCACAAGGAAGAGAACATCCTCTATCCGATCACGGATCAGATCCTGGCGGCACAGCGCGAAACGCTGCTCGGCCAGATGCAGGCCGTTTGACCCGGATGCAGCCCATTTCACCTAAAAACAGCGATTGATTAACCGCAGAGGCGCAAAGGCGCAGAGGAATAATAAAATTTGGACAATTTTATTGCTCACCCCATGAGTGAGGTCGTGCAACCTCATAACGCTCTGTTTTTTCTCAGCGCCTCTGCGTCTCTGCGGTTCAACTGAGTTCTCCAGGTTTAAGCCAAGATGCAGTTTATTCAACAATGATGCCGGAACTCGATGTACGCGGATTACCGCCGCCGGAGCCTTTCGAGAACATCGTCCGCGCGCTGCCCGCGCTTTCCGGCAACGACACCCTGCAAGTGCTGATCCACCGCGAGCCATTCCCGCTCTACGAAATGTTGCGCGATGCCGGTTATGCCTGGCAGACCACCGCGCTCGCGGACGGCGACTTCAAAATCCTGATTACGCGAGGCTCACCGCCAGGGCGCGCCGGATGAAAATAGCCTCGCTCAGCCCCGAACAAGCGCCGCCGATCAGTTTGCCGCTGCGCTTCTTTGCCGTGGCGCCGCTTTTTCTGGTGCTGGCCGCGCTGCTGCTCGTAACGTCCGGCGGCAACCCGTTTGCCGAGTTGCGCTCCCCCGCGCAGGTTGCCGTCACGCACCACATCACGCTGGGGTTCATGGCGATGGTCATGCTTGGTGCGATCCAGCAACTTCTGCCGGTGGTGATCGGCAGCACGATGCCCGCGACCAGATGGGTGGCGTGGTTCACCTTCCTGCCGCTGATCGCGGGTGCATTGTCGTTGTCCGCCGGATTCCTGCTGGGCAGGCCGGAACTGCTCAATCTTTCCTGGGGGCTGCTGGGGCTGACTTTTCTGGTCTTCATCGCTGCCAGCCTGGCCAGCTTGGCGCGCGCCGAGGCCAAAAATGCGACCAAGATCGCCATCATGCTGGCGATTTTCTCGCTCGCGGGTGCCGTCACGTTCGGCGTCTTGCTCGCCGCAGGCTACGCCAACGGCCTGGCGCTGCCGTATGCCAGGCTGGCAACCGCTCACATCAGCCTGGCATTGGGCGGCTGGGTGCTGCTGCTGGTTATCGGCGTGTCTTACCAGGTCGTGCCGATGTTCCAGCTCACCCCGAACTACCCGAAATGGATGACTGCCTGGCTGGCCCCCGCCATTTTTGCCGCGCTGCTGTTGAACCTGGTGCTGCTCCTGCCGGAAGCGGCGCCGCGCTGGACGGCATTCGTCGCGGAAGCCATCTTCTGGTTGTTGGCCGTCGGTTTCGCCGCTGTCACGCTACGGCTGCAAAGTCAGCGCCGCCGCCGCATTCCGGATGCCCCGTTGAGTTTCTTCCGGCTCGGCATGGTTTCGCTGCTGGTCGCCGCATTGCTGTCGCTGGCCGCGCTGGCCTTCCCGGATGCCGGAGATTTGCTGCGTACGCTGTCCGCGCTGGCTTTCCTGCTCGGTTTTGCGCTGTCACTGATCCAGGGTATGCTGTATAAAATCGTGCCGTTCCTGGTGTGGTTCCACCTGTTTCGCGGCGGCGTAAAAACCGGCGTGCCGAACATGAAGGAAATCATTCTGGAACCCTGGATGTGGCGGCACCTGTGGCTGCACGGCAGCACGCTGGCGGCGGCGCTGCTGGCGGTGTGGTGGAATGCGGCGGTGTGGCTGGCGGCGCTCGGGCTGCTGTTGCAGGGCGTGCTGCTGAGCTACGGCATCTTTACCGGCATCGCGGTTTACCGGCGCACCCTGCGGAAAATCGAACAAACATCGACCGGAGGCTCTCCATGAGTTTTTTCCTGCTCAAACACATCCACGTCACCTGCGCCGGTATCAGCATTGCGCTGTTCTTCCTGCGCGGCATCTGGAGCTTCAACGGCTCGCCGATCATGCGGCAACGCTGGGTCAAGATCGTGCCGCATTTTGTGGACACGGCGCTGCTCGTCAGCGCGCTGGCGCTGGCTTACACCATCGGCCAGTATCCCTTCATCGACGGCTGGCTGACCGCCAAGTTTTTCGGCCTGGTGCTGTTCATCCTGCTCGGCACCATCGCGCTCAAGCACGGCAGGACCAAAGCCGTGCGCGTTTTCGCATGGTTTGCCGCGCAGGCGGTGTTCGTCTACATCGTGATGGTCGCCGCAACGCACGACCCCTTGCCGTTTATTTCCTGAGGAGAACCAAATGATCCAGTTCGCATCCGGCGAAGCCGCCCCCAGTTTCGACCACCCGCTGGAAATGCTGCATGCCTGCCACGGCAAAATCCAGAAGCAGCTCGACACCCTGCAAAAACTCGCTGCCCACCTGCCCGGCCATGGCGCCGACCGGCAAGCGCAGCAGGCCGCGCAGGGCATCCTGCGCTACTTCGACACCGCCGGCCAGTTCCATCATCAGGACGAGGAGGAAAATCTGTTTCCCGTTCTGCTGGCGCTGGACGTTCCCGAGAAAGCGCAGATTAAAGCCCTGATCGAAAACCTGCTCGCCCAGCACGCCGCCATGTTCGCCGCCTGGAGCGACGCGCGCGCGGTGCTGGTGAAAATCGCCGAAGGAATCGACACGCCGCTGCACGGCGCGCTGGTGGAAAAACTGGTCGGCAGCTACATGCCGCATATCCACCTGGAAGAAACCGAGTTGCTGACGCTTTCCGCGCGCCTGCTCGGCCCCCAGCAAATCATGGCAATCGGGAAATGCATGGCGGAACGGCGCGGCGCGAAATTTCCTGCGGCGCCTGCCGTTTAAACCTAGAAAAAGCAGTTGTCCGCAGATTACACAGATTTTCGCAGATTAAACAACAAGTAACTTGAGCTTGCTGATCCACCTTTTGGGTGATGCGATATTTGCCAACAACCCTCTGAAAATCTGCGTTAATCTGCGAAATCTGCGGATTTAACTAAGGTTTTTAGGATTGTCCATTAGGCTTGCTGGCCGCAGGCGGCAAGTTTACCCGCGAAGGATGCGCTGCCCGCTACAGCACCACCGGGCGATCCGGCATTTCATTCGGTTTGCTGCCGCGCGCCGGGAAGTGGCGCGCCAGATGTTCGCCCACGGCGCGTATCCCGGCCAGCACGCCAGCCTCGAACCGCCCTTCGCGGAACGCCGTTTCCATGTCGCGGCAGAGCGCTTCCCAGATTTCCGCGCCGAGCTTCACATGGATGCCGCGGTCGGCGACGATCTCGACATCGCGATCCGCGAGCAGCAGGTAAATCAGCACGCCGTTGTTGTGTTCGGTATCCCAGGCGCGCAGCTCGGAAAACACTTCGATGGCGCGTTCCCGTGCCGTCTGCCCGGAGAACAGCGGCGAGAGGTCGAGCGCGGCCTCGACCGCGAAGCGGATCTGCCCGTTGTGCCGCGTCTCGGTCTCGCGGATCGCGCGCTCGATCTCATCCAGCGCGTGTGGCGGAAAAGCGCGGCGCACCGCCGCACGGCCGCTGGATAAATGTTGCATGATGCGCTTCAAATTCATCTCACCATCTCCCTGAGGCACCGCCGCCGCCAAACCCGCCGCCCCCACCGCCGAAACCTCCACCGCCGCCAAAACCGCCTCCGCCATGGCCGAAGCCGCCGCTGCGGGGGCCACCGAAGCCGCGTCCCGATCCGCCCAGCAGCACGAAAAGGAACGCCATCAGTCCGATCAGCAGCGCAGCAAACAACGACGCGATCACGACCCAAGCCAGCACGCCCAGCCCCGCGCCCATCAGCATCGCCGCAGGGAAACGCCCGAGCAACGCGCGCAACATGCCGCCCACGACTACCACCAGCCCGAAGGCGACGAACAGCAACGACTCGATATCGTAACTGCCGCTGGCGGCGATGCGCTTCGGCGGCGGCAGGGGCTCGCCGTCGATCACTTGCATCATCGCCGCCGCACCCGCGTCGATGCCCGCGTAAAATTCGCTACGCTTGAAAAAAGGCGTGATGATCTCGGCGATGATGCGCTTCGCCGTGGCATCGTTGAGCGCGCCTTCCAGACCGTAGCCGACTTCGATGCGCAGCGCGCGGTCGCCCTTGGCGACCAGCAGCAAGGCACCGTCGTCCACGCCCTTGCGCCCGAGCTGCCACGCCTCGGCGACGCGCATGGCGAACTGTTCGATGGTTTCCGGCTGGGTGGTGGGGACGATCAGCACGGTAAGCTGCGCGCCTTTTTTCGCTTCGAATGCGGCGAGACGGGATTCAAGCGATTGTGTTTGCTGCGCATCCAGCGTCGCGGTGAGGTCGGTGACGCGTTGCTTGAGCGGCGGCACGGCAATCTCTGCCTGCGCCGCCCCCGCGAAGAATAGCGCAAGCAGCACAAGAATCGACTGAAAGAGACCGTATTGCCTTACTCCCCACTCACACTTGAGGGAGAGGGGCCGGGGGAGAGGGAATACAGACTCCGGGGTAGTTCTCAAGTTTCCGCCCTCTCCCTAACCTCCCGCAAGCGGGCGTGGGGATCTTTCGGTTGGCTTCATTTACTTGGCGGGTGTGGGCTGCGGAGCAGCCTTGGGAGCGTCGAAACTGACTGTCGGCGGACGGGAAATCTCCTTTTCGTTCTCCACCGTGAAGTTCGGTTTGACGCTGTAGCCGAACAGCATCGCGGTCAGGTTGCTCGGGAATGAGCGCACCGTGACGTTGTATTCCTGCACCGCCTTGATGTAGCGGTTGCGCGCTACGGTAATGCGGTTTTCCGTGCCTTCGAGTTGCGCCTGCAAGTCGCGGAAGTTCGCGTCGGATTTCAGTTGCGGATAGTTCTCCGATACCAGCAGCAGGCGGCTCAAGGCCGAGGATAGCTCGCCCTGCGCCGCCTGGAACTTGGCGAAGGCCTGCGCGTCGTTGATCAGCGCGGGCGTAGCCTGGATGCTGCCGACCCTGGCGCGCGCTTCGGTGACGCCGAGCAGCACGGTCTGTTCCTGCGCGGCGAAGCCCTTGACCGTATTGACCAGGTTGGGAATCAGGTCGGCGCGCCGCTGATACTGGTTCAGCACTTCCGACCAGCTTGCCTTGATCTGCTCATCGGTGGTCTGGAAGGTGTTGTAGCCGCAGCCGCTCAACACCAATGCCAATAAAACAATCCATAAGGTGCGCATCGTCGGTTCCTCCGGGCTGGATGTCAAAGCTTACGCGAAGACTATAGCACTAAATCGTCCGGCTATTCAGCCACCGTAGATCGGGCTTCAGCCCGACAAGCACCATTCCGAATTTGGCGTCGGGCTGAAGCCCGACCTACCCACTAAATCGCCCGCCCGGCGTGCCGGGTGGCGATGGGCTCATTCGGAATTTCAAAACCTTTTCACGCCAGCCTTCTTTGCGGCCTTCTGCAAATCCTCGTCGAGCGTGGCCAGCGGCAAGCCCAGTCTTAAAGCCAGCTCGAGGTAAGAGGCATCGTAAGCGGATAGTTTGTATCGCCGCGCCAGTTGAAGGGTATCCGACAGCGCGTGTGCGAATGTAGCCGCGTCCACTTCGATATCCACGCCTTCCAGCATCTCAAGAAACGCCCCGCTCCGCGCTTCCGCCACCAGGGCTTTTGCTTCCGCCCTGGCAATGACGTTCGCCACCTCAAGCCCCCATGTTGCGGGCACGACGGCGCTATCGTCCTTCATCGCATCGAGTACTTTGCCGGCATAGGCGAGTTCCTGCGGCTTGCCGTCGCCAAAAAACCAGCGCATCGCCACCGAGTTATCAAGGACGAAGCTCACGCGCGCCCTTCCTCGATAAGCGCCTTGATGTTTACGCCCCGCACCGGATCGGCCAGCATGAATGCCTTGAGTTTCTCTGCTGCCGCCACTTTGTCCTTCGCCCTCGCACCCGCGCTGGGCACCAGATCGGCAATGGCTTCCCCGCGGTTGGTGATGGTGAAGCTTTTGCCGGCCTTGACCTGTCGCAACAACTCGGGGAGTTTTGTTTTCGCTTCATACGAGCCGATTTCGATCTTCATGGCTTTCTCCTGCAACGTGAATTTTATTTAGACCAGTATATAGACCAGTCTGATTAAAATCAATGAATCAAATTGAAGGTTATGCCGCCGATACTGGATGCCGTTGCAGCAGCCACAAACACACAAACGAATTAAACTGCCTGCCCGGCGGCATAGCCCGACGCCCACGCCCACTGGAAATTATGGCCGCCAAGCTGCCCGGTTACGTCCACCACTTCGCCGATAAAATACAGGCCGGGCACGTCCTTGCATTCCATGGTTTTCGACGACAGCGCGCGCGTGTCGATCCCGCCACAGGTGACTTCCGCCTTGATATAGCCCAACGTGCCGGACGGAGTTATCTGCCAGCCGTGCAGGGCGGCGGAGATATGCTTGCGCTGCTTGTCGTTGTATTGGTTGAGCGGTTTGTTCTCGATTCCCGGCAATTGGGCGCACCACGCGTCGGCAAAGCTTTTCGGAAACCATTGCGTCAGGTAATTGCTCAGCAGCTTCTTGCTGCTCTTGTGCTCGCCCAGCAGGCTCGCCATGTCGCAATCCGGCAGCAGGTTGATGTGTAGCGGCTGGCCATGTTGCCAGTAGGAGGAGATTTGCAATATCGCCGGGCCGCTCAGGCCGCGATGGGTGACCAGCATGTTTTCGCGGAACGACTGCTTGCCGAAACTCACCGTGACATCGAGCGAAACGCCGGTTAAATCCGCGTAGGGCTTCCAGTCGTCCGGCGCGAAACTCAGCGGCACCAGGCCGGGCTTGAGCTTGGCGATGGGGATGCCGAACTGCTCGGCGACGTGATAGCCGAACGGCGTCGCGCCGGTTCTGGGGATGGACAGGCCGCCGGTCGCGATCACCAGCGACTTAGCCTCGAACTCGCCGCGCGAGGTGCTGACGTGGAACTTCTTGTCGCGCTCGACTTTTTCGATCTCGCAGCTCATGAAACGCTTCACGCCCGCCGCATCGCATTCCTCCCTGAGCATCGCGATGATAACTTCCGCTTCGTCGTCGCAGAACAATTGCCCGAGCGTTTTTTCGTGGTAGCCGATGCCGTGCTTTTGCAGCAGCGCGATGAAATCGCGCGGCGTGTAGCGCGCCAGCGCCGAGCGGCAAAAATTCGGGTTGCCGGAGATGAAATTCTCCGGCCCACTGTCGAGGTTGGTGAAGTTGCAATGCCCGCCCCCTGAGATGCGGATTTTCTCCGCAAGTTTCCTGGCATGGTCGAGCAGCACCACGGAGCGTCCGCGCTGTCCGGCCTGTAGGGCGCACATCATGCCCGCTGCGCCGGAACCGATAATAATCACGTCTGTTTTCATATTTGTATTGGAGCAGGCTGGAACTGCCCGCTCACGCCTTTTCCAGTTGCAGCCACAGGCAGTTGCCTTTGCTTGCCTTGTCGATGTCGGCCAGCTGTTGGGCGTGTTCCGCCAGTTCTTCCGCGCCGGCTTGCAGTACGCGCAACGCGGGGCGCGACGCATCGGTGCTCAACACCGCGGGCTGGCGTGTCTGGGACGCGTCATCTTCGCCGAGCAGGCTTTTTTGCCCGCGCGTCATCGCGAAAAACACTTCGGCGAGCAGTTCGGTATCCAGCAGCGCGCCGTGCAGGGTGCGGTGCGCGTTGTCGATTTCGTAGCGGCCGCACAACGCATCCAGGCTGTTCTTCTTGCCCGGATGCATCTCGCGCGCGAGCTTCAGCGTATCCGTCACGGTGTTCTGCAATGGCGGCTGGCCGAGCAGTTCCAGTTCATGATTGAGAAAGCCGATATCGAACGGCGCATTGTGGATGATCAGTTCCGCGCCCTCGATGAACTCCATGAAGCTGGTTGCAATATCTGCAAACTTCGCCTCGTTCTGCAAACGTTCATAGGTCAGGCCGTGCACCGCCGCCGCGCCCGCATCGATCTCGCGTTCCGGGTTGAGATAGCGGTGGAAGCGGCGCAGCGACACCTTGCGCCCGTCCAGTTCGATCGCGGCCAGCTCGATGATGCGGTGTCCCTGCTTGGGATCCAGGCCGGTCGTTTCGGTATCTACTACGATTTTTCTCATAAATCCTGTCCGGTTTTGTAGGGCGGGTTCTACCCGCCACACTTCGAAATATGCCTGGCATAGCCCGGCCTTGTACCTACAAATCCCCTTTTATCAGTTCCACGCCCCGGTTCGCCAGATCGTCGGCGCGTTCGTTGCCGTTATGCCCTGCGTGCCCCTTGACCCACACCCATTCGATATCGTGTTGTGCAGCCAGCGCGTCCAGCCTGCGCCACAGGTCATCGTTCTTCACCGGTTTTCTGTCTGCCGTTTTCCAGCCGCGCTGCTTCCAGCCGTGTATCCATTCGCTGATACCCTGCTGCACATACTTCGAATCGGTGTGCAGGCGCACGTGGCAATGCCGTTTCAGCGCCTCCAGCGCCGAGATCGCCCCCAGCAGCTCCATGCGGTTGTTGGTGGTATGGGCTTCGCCGCCGAACAGTTCGCGTTCCTTGCCCTTGGCGCGCAGCAAAGCGCCCCAGCCGCCCACGCCGGGATTGCCCTTGCATGCGCCGTCGGTGAAAATTTCTACGGTATCCTTGTTCATTGCGGATCGGTCTCGCTGCGTTGCGTAATTTTATTGTTCAATTTCGGTGTGACCGGCAGCAGCTTGCTCACCAGCCCCTCGTTCCAGCGCGGCTTGATGAGACGCATTCCGGGTACGCGCTTGATCGCGTGCAAAAAATACACCCCGCCGCTTACCGCCCACCAGCGATCCCCCGCCGCCTCCATGAAGGCGCAACGCTCCAGCCACTTTGTCTGACGGAACGGCGGCGCATACGCGGCAAATCGTCCGCCCGCCACCTCGAAGCCGAGCAGCGCAAGCCAATCCTTGAGGCGCGGCAAGGTAATGAAATGGCCGCACCACGGGTAATCCTGTTTGCGGCCCAGCGCCCGATGCAAACCCCACAAGCTGCGCGGGTTGAAGCCGCTGATAATCAGGCTGCCTTCCGGCATCAGCACGCGCTCCACTTCGCGCAGAATCTGGTGCGGGTGCTCGGAGAATTCGAGAACATGCGGGATCAGCACCAGATCCAGACTGGCGCTGTCGAACGGCAGTTCCGAGCAGCACAGGCGCACATTATTCTCCGGCTGGTTGCCTGCGCTGAAGCGCAGCGGCATCCTGCTGCTGCGCAGAAAATCCTGCCCCGGCAGGCCCAGTTGCAATGCGTTGTAGCCGAAAATGTCGCTCACCGTACAGTCAAAAAATTCCTGTTCGCGCGCCAGCACATAGCCACCTTGCGGGGTGGCGAACCACTCGCTCAAACTTTTTGCGGTTAAATTACAATTCGGCATTGTCTGTTACCCAATTTGCCCCATGTTCGAAATTACCGCTGTTCCCGCCCTGCACGACAACTACGTCTGGATGATCCATGGCGGCCAGTCCGCCGCCGCAGTCGATCCCGGCGAGGCTGCGCCGGTGCTGGCATTCCTCGATGCGCGCGGCCTGCAACTGGATGCCATCCTGTGTACCCACCGCCACGCCGACCATACCGGCGGCATTGCGGAATTGCGCGAAGTATACAACGTGCCGGTGTACGGGCGGCGGCATCCCGGAAATCCGCATGTCACCGGCGATCTGCGCGAGGGCGACCGGCTGGAACTCGACCCGCCCGGCATCGCATTCGACATCCTCGAAATTCCCGGCCACCTCGACGACCATCTCGCCTACCTCGCGCCCGGCGTGTTATTTTGCGGCGATGTGCTGTTCGGCGCGGGTTGCGGCCGGAATTTCGAAGGCGCCCTCGCGCAACTGCACCAATCCTTGCAACGTCTCGCCGCGCTGCCGGATGAAACCCTGGTGTACTGCGCGCACGAATATACCGCCGCCAACCTGCGCTTTGCGCAGGCCTGCGAGCCGCACAATCCGGACATCCAGCGGCGCATCGAGCAGGTTGCGCGGCAACGTGCCGCGAACCTGCCCACCGTCCCCTCCGGCATCGCGCTGGAAAAAGCCACCAACCCCTTCCTGCGTTGCACCCAGCTGGAACTGGTGCGCACCCTGCAACAACGCGGTCTGGCGGACACCAGCGAGCTCGGCGTTTTCACAGCTTTGCGCGAGTGGAGAAACCACTTTTAGATTGCGGCACAGCCCGTTCTGGTTTATCCTGCGCGCCCTTTCGGAGAGGTGGATGAGCGGTTTAAGTCGCACGCCTGGAAAGCGTGTTTGGGATAATATCCCAACGGGGGTTCGAATCCCCCCCTCTCCGCCAAATCAATGGGTTAGCGTAATTGGATATAATTGCGAATAACTGAAAATAACCAAAAAAAACCGTTTTCAGTATGACCGTTTTCTGCCCGTTTTCGATTTCTGGCACAAAAAAACCCTCCGAAGAGGGTTTTTCTTCTTTAAGCGCAAAGTCAGATATCGTCAGGCGCAGCCCTGACAGCATCGCCGTATGCAACGACATAAGTCTCGTTCCACCCGGAACCTTGTCGCTGGTAGGTGCCAGACATCAGGCGCACATTAATCGCCGCATTCCCGCCTTTTTCCTGCACCTCAGCAAGTAGTCCGAAAAAAATATCGGTGATAGCCTCGGGCATGTCGCCAGCGATCCCTTTTTGAGTGAATTCGACCAAGCCCAAGGACTCGACAATCCGTTGCCCTGGAATTTCGCCGCGCGTATAGCAGCCAGGAAAAACCCCTGCCGCCGATTTTGCCCCTCCAAAAAACCCCATGATCGCCTCCGTTTAGTTAAGATTGCTGATTGCAAAACTGATCGCCGCCGCCCGGCTCATGTTGCGTTCCGCCGCCCAGGCGTCGACCTTGGCCAGCATTTCAGGCCCAATGCTGACGGTGATGATTGCTTTCTTCCCGGCACGCTTGATGGTCTTCTGCGCATCGGGCGCACCAGCGATAAACGCCTTCGCCGTTGCTTCTGCTGCTGCTTTTTTCTTTACGATTGCCATAATTCAACCCTCAATCTTTCCGTAAGATTTCCGTTACTTCAACGGAAAACCGCTTTAATTAACCGCCGCACCTCGAACACCGCTTTTTCGTCTTTCCCGTCTTCCAAAACAGACCTCCCGATGCCCGCCGCATCTGCTATTGACTTGCGCCGCCCCACGGCAGCATCCAGATACTGCATTCCATCTGGAACCGATTCCGCCGCCTCGTCATTGTCTCGGCCACGCGCGTCTGCCATCGCGAGAAAAGCCAGGGCATGAACGTCCTGTACAGCGCGCATCTCTGCCAGCAATGCGGCCATGTCATCCAACGCCCAGACATCAAAGCTTCGCGGCTGGAAAGGAATCAACACCACATCAGCCAGCAACATTGCAGCGCGCAACGCGGAATTGTCGCGCCCGCCGGCGTCGATGATGATGTCCTCATAACGAGTCTTCGCAAGGGCAACTTGCTGCCTGAGAATCTGGCCGTCGGCATAGTGTGCCGTGGCCACCGCTTGAACACCTTCGCGGTTGCCCAGCGCAGCTATAAGCGAACCTTGGCGGTCAGCATCTACGGCCAGTACATCACGCCCCTGAATTGCACGACCCACCGCCAGATTGAGCGCGGTAGTTGTTTTACCAACCCCGCCTTTTGTGTTAAGAACGGCAACTATCATGATATAACCTTTCCGCCATTATAATGGCATTATGATATAATCTTTACGGAAAAACGCAAGCATTCTTAAATACATTCTGTGTGTTGTCTCGGCCTGCAGTTTTCATAGTTTTTTCCTTGTGGTTGATTTCATAACTCCCGAAGGATATTGATTGCGCGCATGTATTTGTCGACAATTAGCCGTGCGGCTCGTAGTTCTTGGTTAGTACGATTCAAGCCCTCGCGCAGCCTAATAATTTCCTCGGCGGCTTCGTGCATGAGGTTGACGTTCTGAGCGTTATCGTTTGTCGGGTTTCTGAGTTTTTCTACGTTAAGCATAATTGCCTCCATGTTGGTTAAATGCCATCTCGCCTAGATTCCGTTTGGCGGTGTTGCCCCGGCCTGCTTTGATGCCTTGAATCTTTTCCATTCCGCAGACAACTTTTCTTTGCAGTGCTTCCGAGAACTGCATTTCCAACGGCCATCCTCACCCAGTACGATAGCGCTGCCCCTGAATTGCAAAAGCTCCTTGATTCTTTCCACGCTGATAAAAATTGTTTCCTTCATGGTGACGCTCCTATCCTCTAATGCCCAACGGTGCCCCCACCGGATGCAACTGATCCGGCACTGGTGGCGCTTGGTACACAAACCACGCAAACGCCGCATATAACAACGCAACCCATTTCATTTTTTCTTCTGCCCGACTAAACCACTGCCAGCTTTGTCTTTGGGTTTGCCTTGCCCAATTACCGGGACGTTTGAGCTCCCTGCCCGGAGGGCGGTTTTGTTTGTCTGTGCGGGTGATTGATTTGCGTGTGTCATGTCGATCTCCTTTTGTTTTGAAAGTGTTTAGTACCAGTCCGTCGTCGCTCACCGGAAGCACTGGAAGCCGCGCGTTTAGACGGGGGCAAAAGGCATGACAAAAGCGGGGAGGTGGTGCGGCCAGCGCGCAGGCGGCTTTATCGCCGAGCACTGCCACGGCTCCCCGCGCCCGGCGTCAGCCGGTTTGGCGTGACTTTTGCGCTTTCCCCGGCTGCGCGGCTGAAGCGCGATGGTGACGACGGACTGGTGCTACTTTCAAAAAGGCGATCGACTACGCGAATCGGTTTTCATCCGCACAGACAAACTGCGCAGCACAGCGAAGCAAAAAAGGCTGTACCAGTCGCGCAAGCGTCTGGTACACAAAACCAATGGTTTGGTTTTAAGGTGGGCATCCGGCACGGTTGGCCACCGGCAAGCGGAGCGCGCAGCCGCAGAGCGGCGGAGGCGTGAGGGATGTGGCGGGCTTGTCCCCAGCGCAGCAGGGGATGAGCGTATAGCGAACCCAGAGCGGCCCGACCCGAAGGGGCACGCTATAGCTTTAAGTTTGCTGTAAACATGCTTTAATCGTTACATCGTTTAGCCGTAATGTTTACGTAATTACTGCGACCAAGCGCCAGCCTGGCCACACAGCTTTGACTCTGTTTTGAAGCCGAGATGCCGCAGGCATCACGGCGCAAGCAAGGCGTAGCCGCCGACAGTTATCCATGCCCGAGGCAACCGGCCCGCAGCCAAGGTGTTGCCGACGGTGTGGGTAACTGTCGCAAAAGGAAAGGATGCCGGTCGCGCAAGCGTCCGGCACACAAGATGGGTTAAGCCGTTAAGGTGGGCATCCGGCACGGTTGGCCACCGGCAAGCGGAGCGCGCAGCCGCAAAGCGGCGAAGGCGTGAGGGATGTGGCGGGCTTTAGTCCCCAGCGCAGCAGGGGATGAGCGAATAGCGAACCCAGAGCAGCACGACCTGAAAGGGCACGCTATTTAACCTTTTGTTAACCCCTTGGCACTCGCCCCACCGGCTTTTCATCATTGCAAGCGCCAGCAAGCCTGCAAAGCTCCCATTCAGACCCACCTGGGACAACGGTCAATCCGGTGTCCCAGGTGCCTATCCGCGAGATCACCGGCCTGTTGGCCGGATCTCGCACCCAGGCATGGAATTGCGCAGGATCTGCAGCAACGAATTTAAGCGCCGCCTGCTCCAGCGCCGTAGGCGCTGTCCCACCGGCCTGCCCGATGGCCAGGCCGGCAAGAAAAACAAGCGTAGCGAAAAAAACGATTTTAACGATGCGCATGTATCGGACAAAATCGAGCTCTTCCTGGGTAGTCGGCTGTATTGCATTCATAATTTATTTCTCCGAAAAAAATGAGCACCATGCTCTACTGCATCATGTTTACGGCAAATTGATGTAATGATGATTTAATCATTAAACAATCTTTCCGTAATACTTCCCGCACCAGGCTGCTAGATCGGGGAATCATCCCAGTTCGAGGCCTCCGCCTTCGGGCTGGCCGGCTTGGGGTTGACCAGACTATCCAGCCGGTCAAAAATACTTTCGCCGCCCGCCTGGTCATCGATGTCAATAGTGGCGGGGGCGATACTGCCGCCACCCTTCGCAGCAGGAATCAGATCGTCGGCATCGCCGACGTCGATCAGATCAGCCGCTTGCATAGCCTTATCGCCCTCGACCGCTTGGATGGCGATGGCCTCCCGGCTTTTCACCGTCTTGACCGGCTGGATGGACACGAACTTTGGCAATCCATCGCCAAAAGCGACGGCTACCGACTTGGGAAGGTTGAGCAGCATGTTTTCGTCGATCAGGTAGCGTTCTGCCTGGCGAATACTGCGCTCCCCGTTCATGGTCTCGACCAGGGACATATTTTTTTCAATCCGGCGCATTTCATCGTCAACCAGAATGGAGCCGGACATGCGCGAGAGCCATTCGGCGGTATCTGGATTGATGACCCGGTAAGCCAACTTGAGGCGGCAGTTCTCGACGATGGCATCAACGACCGCATCCGGGTCCAGGTCGTTGGGGCAATCGCGTAAATCGCCGCGCGACTGGTGCGCCAGCACCAGGTGGACGCCCTTGTCCCGCGCAGCGCCCAGCGCCTCCAGCGCGGGGCGGCTGATGTGATATTTCACCTCGTCCAGCACGATGGCCACGGGCCGAAGCGGCCCGGCCATCCGGTCGCGTGTCTCCGCGATCTGGATGAGGCGCACCAACAGCATGCGCTGGACGGTTTTGATGGTGTCGTGGCGCATCGATCCGACGACGTACACGCATCCGCCTTGGTCAATAACTTGCGCCAGGTCAACCCCGCCTTGGCGGGCGTTGATACTGGCCAGCGCAGCCAACTCGCCCAGCTTGCCGTCGAACTTCTCAGCCATCCCGGCCAGCTCACCATGCAACGCGCCGAAGGCGGCTGCCATGGTGCAGCGATGCTCGGCGATATACTTGGCCGCCAGCAGCGCAGCCTTGCGGTCGGCGATGCCGTAAAAGTCGCTCGCGTCGCCGCGCTCGGAGAGCGCGAAGGCGGCGATGAAAAGCTCCTGGATTTCCTCGGCGTTTGCATCGAGGACAGGGTTGAGCTGCGCGTCCACGCCGGGACGCAAATCCACGAAGTGGAACGGCACCCCCATACGCAAGCATTCCTGATAAAGCACATGGGGAGCCCACTCGTCATTTTTCGGGTCCATGAAAAAAACAGCCTCGCCCCTGGCCAGAAACTGGGCGGCCATGACGCCCAGGCAAACACCCTTGCCCGCGCCAGTGGTGCCCACCACTTGAATATGCGGCGCGCTAGTGCCGCCAGGCATTTGGACATAAAGCGGCTTCTCATCTTCATCAAGCCCGATGAACACCCCCTTTTTTTGGTCAAAAAAGCGGGTGGGGTTGAACTGAACCGCACCCTTCGGCAGGAACTTGTGAATTTCGCGCGCATCGGTCTTGCGGTTGCGCTCCAGATCAGAGCGCTTGGTCAATTTGTGCTTAACCCGATCAACCATCGGCGAAAATGTCCGCACGCCCACGATCAGCGCAAGCCAGCCAAAGAAAGCGCCAGCGATCCACCATCCAACCCAAGACGCGGAAACAGAATATCCGAGCACAAAGACAATCGCCGCCCAAGCTGCCAACGGGAAAGCCCCGATGGTCGCGAGGGCTGCGGCCGCATGCGACACGAAACTATCCTGCTTCTCGGCAGTGAAGGCCACCGGCAAAAAAATGCCGGCCAGAAAACCGCCGAACACGGACAGTTTCATCGTTACAATCAAAACGCTTCCCGCAATGGCAAGGAGAGAATCAAACATCATTTTTCCTTTCGAAAAGTGCGCTCGAAGAGTGCGCTAAAAACTGCCCAAGGCGCTTGCGCCGCCGCGCTGCTTTTCCCGCCTCCCGCCCTCTGCCAAGCCGCTTTTGAATTTGGTTTTCCGATAGCGCCAAAATCTCAAATTTTGCGCTTTCGGCAAGGCGCGAAGCGACTACGCTTTTGGGGTTAAGTGAGCGCAAAGCGCGAATGGGAACCGTCGCCTTTTTTTGCGAGCAGGGCAAAGCGAAGCGACGCCATGCGACACAAAAAAAGAGCGATGGGGCGAGGCCGTTCAGGCCGAAGCCTCGATGAACCCTTGCCCCAAGGCAAGGGTGAAGAGATGGGGGGAGCCGCCGAAGAAATTCCGCCCAAGCGGAATTAGGGCGCCCCAGCGCCCGGTCTTCGGTGGGGGGCGCAGCCCCGCACGCCAAGCAACGCGCGGCTACCCCAAAAGCGGAGCGGGCGTACAGCCCGAGTCGAGCGGAGGCGAGACCAAGTTTTGACCGTAGCGAAGCGGAGGTCGAAACGCAGTCAGATTTTGGGGTAGCCGCGCGTAGCGTGGCGTGCCCCGAGTGTGCCGGAGGCACACGCTGGAGGAGCCGGAGGCGACGTAAGGCAAGGGAAAGCGGACAGACGGGCGTACAGCCCGTCAGGCTTGGGTCTGCGCACCCTAGTGCGCCTCGCGAAGCGAGCCCAAGACGGTGGCCGTTTTGCCGCGCAGCACGCCTAACGTGCGAAGGATTCGGGGACATGCCCCGGGGACATGCGCCAGGGGCGCATGTTTTTGGGGAGGTGTCGCCGGATCGGGTCTGCATAGCCTGTTTACAAAATGTATACAATTTGTAAACAGGATTAGGCTTGCGGAGCCATGCCCGCAAGCTCTTTCTCAACCGCTGCAGCGTAGCGGTTGAGGGCTTCCAGCACGGCCTCGCAGGTGTCAAGCGCGAGGCCGTGCTGGTCGGCGCGAGCCGACAAATCCGCGAGTTGGTCAGCCAACGCGGCGGGCACTCTGAAACTCAGAGTGCATGTTTTTGACTTGCCTTTCGGCTTTAAAAGCTTGCTCATTTGCAACTCTCCTTTGTTGTCGATTACGCCTGTTGATTGCTGCTGCCGACCGCCGCATTTGTTCCACCCGCCACCGGCCAATTGTTTGCAGAATGGAAGCTGAATTTCGCACGGTGCTTCTCTTCGATTTTCAACTTTTCGCCAGCGTGATAAACGAATTCGATGCGGTCAAAAATCCCCGGCAACCGCTTGAAAACGGTGGGGGAAACGCATACATATTCGACGCGCGAAATAAGACCTTTCTTTATCATGCTGAGGTAGGCGAATATGACTTGCTGATAGCGCTTCGGGCTCTTGATGGTGCGCTCCACCTCGATGGCAATGACCTCGCCGCTTGGATTTTTTGCGAGCGCATCGGGCACTTTCAACCACGGAGAAACGCCGTTGGTGATCTGGAATTCTGTCGCTATCGCGCGGCGCAAAGCGCGCTCCGGGCTCCAGTTTGTCCAGCCGGCTTTTTCTGCGCGCAGCCGGTTTTTCTGAATCCAGAGATCGTGCGCCAGCGTCGACGCGCACAACCTTCCGGGAGAAAACCACACGAAATCTTCACCCGGTTCGCTGGCTGTAGCCGCTCCATGCACCGTAATTCCGTAAACGGTCGTCTTCCACATTACTCCTTCCACCGCATGCGCTTTTATCAGCTCTTCCTTGAGCATCATGTCCAAAGTCTTGGTGGTTGCGTGGCGCTGCAACTGTAAAACTTCGCCTGCAATCTCGCGTGTCGTGAAGGTTTCTGTCCGCAGAAACTCGAGCAATCGCGCCCGTTTTTCGTTGCGCCGCGCGTCGATTTCCTGCTTGCTTCGGAGCAGCGTTTCGGCCCTGCCATTATTCTTTTGCATCCCAACAGCCCTTCAAAAAACTAAAAATAGAAGACGATTTGGCCTGTCTGGTATAGGTGGTAAAAAAACACTTCGCCGTTTCCCGTGTAGCGGCGCGCAAAATAAAAGCCATCGTCGAGGCTGACATGTTTTTGCCAGAGCGCCCGATTCTCAGCAGTCATTACTATTTGCCCGCACATCACGCCTTGTGGCACGAAGCCCTCGCATTCGGCAATGTACGCCAGTTGAAAACGCACAAGCTCGATGTCGGCCGCACTTGCTAAATCAAAATGCTGTGCAACACATTCAATGATGCCCAGCGGCAGGCATGTTTCGTGATGGATGAGCACGAGGCAAAAATTCCAATCCTCACCACATTTAGCAAAATTCAATTTTTCCAGCGGCGCGGAATGCTCAAGATCACCGCGCGTGGTGATCAGAAACGTTGCGTTGTCGCAAACCTCTGTACTCATCACATGCCCCCTAAAGAAATGTTCGTCGATGAACAACAATTGCGCTTCCTGAAAATCAGATACGCAAAATCCTCACCCGCGATTGGGTAGGTTCTACCAGCACCCCACACTGCCGTTGACCGCCCGAACGGCTGGCAGCAGCGCCCAAACGAAGAAACGCCCCGCGTTTGTGGAACCGGGTAGAGCATGCTCATTTTGTAGTTGGCCTTGTCCATGATGACTTGCGGGTAGTAGCTGCACATGCCCGCAGGGCCGGCAGCACCCCATATCAGCATCTCGCGGTGCATCTTGGCCGCCATGCGCTGCACCATGAGCGTCGATGCCTGCACGCCGCCCGTATGCACCTGCACATGCCCGTTGAGCGGATAAATCGAACCCTGGCATCCGGCGCACCAGTAGAGTGAAGAGAGAGGGAAACCGGCAGTCGAGGCAACGCAATCGGCGGCACAGGCCGCCTGCGCAATCAGATTGCCAAACAGCAACACATCAGGGTTCAGGATCATGGTCAGCTCGTCATCATTCCAGGTCGGATCGACTTCGGTAATGTAGGCGATGTCAAACTGCGCCTTCTCGATGCAGTAATCATCTAACAAGACTTCGAGCAAATAAAATAACGGGTTGGTGTACCAATGCACCTGGTAGAAGCTGTTTTTGCCGGTGTCGCCTTCCTTGCCAACACCGCCGCGCGGGGCATAAATGCCTGGGTCAATAGTGACGCCGCCAAGCGATACAAAACAATAAGGGGTGCGGGTGACGTCGACCTGGCGAACCGGCTCCCAGAACCCGGTCGACAAACCGACTTTGGGCGGGTTGGAACAGGCGCATATCGGACTGGATGGATTCGAATTGTTGTCCTCTTGACCGAAAGACATCAGATTAACCCCGCCAATGGTCATGGGAAACGCGCAACTCCAGCAGATATCGGTGATGGGATTGATGAACTTGCCGTGACAGGTTGGCCCGGCCAGCGCCGATGAAGACAGCGCAACAAACATCACGAGGAACGGCAGCTTGAATAATTTGCATATCATGGCTTACCTCCCGAATTAACCTCGTGTCACCGGCGGCCCCGGCTTCTGGTCATCGTGCTGCGAGAAAGCCCTCTTGAAAGTCCCGCCCGGCTTGCTGTCTTTGCGGAGCTCGTCTTTAACTTTTTGCTCGGTCTGATCCGCTTCACCGGGCTTCTTCTCCGCCTTGGCGGCTTTATCGGCCTCAAACTTGCCATCGACTTGCGCTGGCAAGTTCTCGTTTCCTGTCCGCGCACCAGGTGTAACGCCTTTCGATGCCTGGTTCTCGCGCACCGCGCCCGCGTCCTTGCCGAACTGATCGCGCACCTCAACCTCAGATTTTGGCAATGGCCTCCCGCCCTGCGACGCAACCTGCCTATTCATCCATTCGGCTCTTGCCTGAATTGATTCCGGAGTTTCCCGGGGCATATTCGCCTCGGGAAAAACATCGGGGTCAGCAGGTGCCGACCTGATCTGTCGCACCCTTTGCTGCGCAAGCTCTTCCGCTTTTTGCTCCTGTCGGGCGACATCAGCCGCCCCGCCGTCACCCACCCGCCCGCCGAGCGACTTGAGCAACTCCTGTGACATATTGGCGTTGATCGAAGCAGCCGACTCCTTCGTATGCGCAATCTTTTTGTTAAGCGCCTCGACCTGGGCATATTCTTCCGCACCCTTGCGCACCATCGACAACCCGCCTTCGAGCTTGGCGACGGTGCCATGCTCCCCGCCGCTGGAAGCGGTGGAGCCCTTCTCGAAGCCTTTGCCCCTCATCCACTCCGCGGAAGATGCAGCCACGTTGGTGATCTCCTCTCTGCGCATTGATTCGCGCAGTTGGTTGTAGGTCTTTTCATCTATCGCCGAGGTCTTGCCGGAAGCGCTCACGCCCGCCCTAAAATCACCAAACGAAACGCCGGCGCCCAGCGCGGCCATCGCCTCAAAAGTTTGCGACGCCCCCACTTTATGTGTGTCGGAAAAGCGCACGGCATGAGCCGCCGCGCGCACTGTTTTTTCTTCGCTCGACAAGGCCTCGCTGTCGCGCCAGCTCGCGGCCGAACCCGAGGTCTTGAGGTGTTTTTGCGCCATGCCAAAAGCCTCGCCAGCGCCAGCGGATAGCTGGCTTGCGCCCTCGGTTGAATACTTCTGAGCATGCTGCGCGTGCTCGGATTTTTCGATGCTGAGCTGCTGGCTGATTTTGTTTGCAAAGTCGGGCTTGACGGCCAGCGAAGACAGCTCCTGCTGCACGGCATGCTTGCCGCCACCGAACGTGTGCTTGTTTCCGGAAATATCGGTGTTGGCATAACGCGCCGGTTCCGACCACCCGCCGGACATATCGACTTTGTTGGCGTTGGCGTTGTCCACGCTCACATTGCCCTGGTTCATATTGCCCAGCGCCGCCCCCCCTGCCGATTGCGCTGCTCCTTGCGTATGCGCCATCCAGCTCTGCGTCAACCCACCCATTGCCGCCGCACCGCCTTTGGTCAGGATAGTGGCTATGATCGGCACAGCGATCACCATATAGCCCATAATCGCCTGGTTGGAGATCAAGGAGGCATCGGCAAGCCCCATGGTCTGGATCGACAGGCCACCACTCAATGCGGTCTTGGCTGTCAGCGACTTCGCATAAGCCGACAACGAAACAAAATTTATCACGGCGTAAAGCGGTGGCCACAGCGCCACCCAAACCAACCCCATAATGAAATTTTTTAAGACGACAGTCGCATTAAAACCTGACACCATCGCCAATATCGTGACAAGCGGATAAAGCGCAACGGCGAGAATAAAAATAATCGACGCTATGCGCGGCATAGTGTCTTCTGCGAGGTTGGCCATGGTCAGATATGAGCTGTTGGCTGTCGCGGCTGCCTGCGCCTTGGCATAGGCGGCAGTTACCGCCGCCGGATTGCCCATCAATTGCCCGATAGCGCCCTTGGAATCGTTGTGCAGATTGAGAAACATGTTCTGCTTGATGATGTCCGATGCGCCCATACTGGCATTGAGCATGACGCCGTAGGCATTCTGCAGGTGAGTGGCGAACAGCGCGCCGGTCACATCGTTCTTGTTGAACTTTTTGCCGTAATACGCCTGCGCGGCAGCGATGCCGGCATTGAGCCGCTGGGTCAATCCGTCAGCCGGCGCGACATTCAAAGTGCCCTTGGCCACTTCGTCGCAGTAGCCCACCCGCACGTTTTGCGCGCCGTCGTGGTAGGTCGTCATCCGCGCCGGATTGACGTTGGCCACGATGTAATCCCAGGTATCGGCAGGCCCGTTGCCCTGGTATATCTGCTTGAAATTCAGCCGCCCCTCTGCCATTCCGGCATTGATGCAATCGCGTGTGAAAAAAATCATGTCCGCCTGCAGGATGGGATCTGCAATGCGCATTTGTCGCGAAGCCCGCAGCAGGCGCGAACCAAAACTATAATCGTGATCGCGAAAGGTCAGCGATTCCCACGCGGCCGCATCCGTTGCAGGCATCAACGCGGTGTAGTAGGTCTCAAAACTTTCGGTAAAAAAATTACTGGTGGTAGTGACCACGCTCATCGAAGCCGCCAGCAAGCCGGGGACATTTGCAATCGCTCGAGGAGGTTGCGATCCGGTTTTATCGATCAGCAACACATTTGTCAGCGGCGCGTTCAAGATGGCATACACGAGCAGCATGTAAAGCGGCTGAGTGAAGAGCTTGAGACTGAGCGCCCACCACATAATGAACAGCCAGGCGGCAAAAGCCATCAGCATCATCGATTGTGACATGCGGGCGAACCCGAGCGACCGCATGAAAGTGGAGATGCCGTTCAGCACGGTCCACAACTCATCAACACTCCAATAGCAATATACTTCCCAGGCGTCCGCCGCATGCGCGCCAAGCGGCATGAACAACAGGACAAACAACACGACGTAGCGAAAGATGCTCATGGCTGTCCCCTAAGCCAGAAATTCGTGTGCGAGAAACCCTCCCCACACGATCAGCGCCACTCCGAGAAGCTTGAGGTTGGTAGCTGTCGCCGTCTTAAGCTCCGCCTCGCTGCGTTGCCTGGTGGTATGTCGCAAATCCCTCCATAACACCGGCACGGTGCGCAGCCAAACGAAAAAACGGCACGCGCTGAAAATAACAATCATCCACGACAAGGCGACCATAAGAGGTAGCGCCCACTCCGACCTGAGAAGCCAGGGTAAGGCTAATCCCACCAGCGAGAGTGGAAACACGACAGACAAAAACCCAGGCTTATCGCCCAGAAAAAATTCTTTGATTTCTTTGGCGACGGCTTTAATTTTAGGCATCACATTCCTCCTTGTTGGCTGATCTGGAATTGCAGGCTGTCTTGGAGATCTGCGGGTAATGAAGCGCTCATCGCGCGCTCCAAATTTTGAACCTCTGTGGCCACTTGATTGACCGCCGACAATTTGTTGTAAACGCCGCCCATCGCCGCCGCATATTCCTTACGGATTTCGGTCGAGCGTGCGGCAAGCTTCTCCAGCGCGGCGGTTCGCACCGTGTTGGCCGACTCGGCACTCGCCTTATCCAGCGCGCCCTTTATTTCCTTTAACGCGACGAACAGAAAGTTCGCCGCATACTCGGCGGCAATCGCCTCTTCGTATTTAAGAATCATGTAGTCCGCTATCGCGGCATTTCTCATCTGCGTGGCGACCGACAGCATCTTGTAGATCGGGATCGAGGTTGAGTTGATAAAGGCTATATCCCGCGTATCGGACGGCTTGGTGCCGTTTATCATGTTATCGACGATGCTGACCATGCGTTCATGCACCATGGCCTGGATCGATTCAAACTCAACCGCCGTAGGGTCGATATAGGGATTGGCGCACAAATCGGACGTATCGCACTGGTAGATGGCCAGTTGGATTTTTCCGGACCCGTCGGGCGTCCCGATCAAGTCCGCAATGGAATATGCGAGCGCGGGGAGGTTCTTGATGTCATAGCCCGCTTCCCCAGCGGCAAGCCCCGCATCCTCGGCGCTTGTTTTGCGCGTGATGATGTACGGGCCAACAAGGCTCATCAGCAGGTGCTTGTACTTCGTGGCATCGGTAGAAAAAAATGAGTCGGGGATCTGGTCGAGCGCCTGCCAGGTGATATTGCCGTTGACGATTGAGCCGGACCGGGAAGCGCGCGTCACGATGCTGGCCTGCGTGCTTGCTGGGCTCGCGCCTTGGATCCCATCCCACGCGCTGGATATATCGGGGAAGCCGCCGCTCACAGTCCGCCAAACGGCCTCTGAGTTCAAGTCGCTTTTACCTAGCGCCACGTCGGTGGCCGCATTGACAATGCCGGTAGCCGCCTCGCATGTATCCACATTCGCCTTGTTGATTTTTTGTGCCATGTCATTGAGCTCGGTCATGACCGCTTTGATCTCGGGGGACATGGCGGACAGGGCCAGCTTGAACCCGAACCCGAGCACCGCGCCCGTGCCGATTTGCTTGAGCATGGCCACGAAGTTCGCTGCGCTGATGTGCCCCAGCCCGCCCAGGTAGGCATCGAGCATGCCGCAACTGTTCATTTTTAATGATGGCGGCGTCATGCTGATGATCTGATAATTCTTGCTGGGAGTGCGCATGAACAGCCCTCCCCCGGTGTAGTAGCTCATGGATTGGCCTTGGTATGCGCCAGCAGGTGTAACATTGGTGTTGGCTTCGTCGAAGATTTCCTTCATGGTGACCGCGCCAGCGGGATTGAGCGCCAAGGATGCGGTAAGTACTGCCAAAACGATGCGTTTGATAATCATTGTTGTCTCCTTAGAATTCTTCACCAGATTTGGTTTGGGTCAGGACGTAAATGCGCTCTTCGATTTCGCTCAGGGTAATCATCCCGAACGAAATCGGCTGCACCTTGCGGGTGGATCTGTTGCTAAGAAATAAAGCTGGGACGCGATCGACACCGAACTTGTCCGCCGCGCCGGCATCCGTTTCAAATACCGGAAAATCCGGCAAGTCGGCACCATCCATGCTGATCGGTAATATTTCCATGCCGTGCTGCGCCTGGAAGGCTTTGAGCAAGGGTGCGAGCTTGTGGCAATACGGGCAATTGGAGCGGAAAAAGAAGAATATCCCGTTGTCCTTGGCCAGGTCGGAGATAGACTGATCTTTTCTGGCTTTGCGTATTGCGTTGTAAGCGTCTACACCGACCTGGTTGGTCGGACGGTGCTCGGCGTTGTGGAGCTCCGCCGTTTGCCAATCAACGCGCCTGTACACATCGGCGAACAAAGAAGCCTTATCCTTCATAAATTGCACGGCCAAGGCAAATGCCTTCACGTTTTCATCGGTCGGCGACATGATGGCCACATCTTTGAGCCGCTCCAGCTCGGCATTGATTTCCTTGGTGGTGGTCATTTCCTTGATAGTTTTCAGTTTCGGCGGCACCTTTGGCGTGGCGTTGGGCTTTTCCTCCAGATCGTCCAGATCGTCCAGATCGTCGCAGTACCAGTTGAATTTGGCTAAGTCGCACTCCCATGCCGACTTGTAATCGAGCAGCGTATTGCCGTTTTCTTGCTGGGCGCTGGCGGGAGCGCAAACCAGAAGAAAAACAAAGGCGAGTAAAAGTCGGAGAATGCGCTTGATTATCATTTTTTTCTTTTTAGGTTTTTTCTCGCATTGGCCGCGAGTAAGGCGTCGAGGTTGGCGCTGTGCAAAAAATAATTCCCGCCCTGCATCTCCAGCAGGCCGCGACCAGCCAGCAGACCCGCGCAGCGGTGGACGGTAGACTTGCCGATGCGGCCCCTGGACGCGGCAGCGATGTCCCGAACAGACGCGGCCACCCAGTTGTCGATCGCGCCCATCTGAATCAATAAAGTCAGCATCGTTGCCGCGCCCGTTTCGCGCCCCAGGCACTCGGGCAAACGGTCGCGGAACTCCGGGTTTTCGGCTACCCATTGCTGTGATTTTTCCGCGACGGGGGCAGGCGCAGAAATGATGTCGCGCCAGTTGTCGGCGAGAGTGATCCTGATTTTTTTGTGAGAGACCAGAGTATCCAAGCAGGAGATCAGCTCCCCTGTTGGCAGAGCCCGCAAATTGCCCAACGTTCGCGCGCCCAAATTCCAAATTTCATCGCAAAAAACGGCTTGAAAAAACAGCGCGTGGCGTGCGCTCCGCAGCCGCTGCGTGACTGGTTCACTGATGGGCTTCATGCCGTTCCCTCCATTTCTGCACGCCATCGCGCGCATCTTTATTCCACGGGTGGTGCGGGCCGGGACGTGGCGCGCGGCGCTTGGCCGCTTTTTTCTGGGGGTGTGGCGGCTCTTCAACCACATCATCAAAAAAAGCAGCGGCGGCGAGTTTTGGGCCCGTGGCCAGCATCCCAGCCAGCATCCCAGCCAGCGTCTGGCTGCCCAGCATCGCCAGGTCGTCATGTAGCATCGGTCGCGTGGTGATGACCGGCTTGCCCAGCGCTGCCGCCAGAGATTCAACATCCACACAAATCCTGATGCAGCCCGCAGCAACCAGTCGGTCAAGCATCGGCAGCAGTTGAGCCAGCGGGATCGCCCGGAGCTCGTCTAGCGCCTCATGCCTGGTATCCCAGGCATCAGCAACAAAAAGAGATTGAACGAGCAGGTGAGAGGTGCACATGGCTAAAGGGCTTGCTGGTTTGCCGACCACAACACACCGAGCGCCACACCTGGGAACCGGTCATGCAGATCGATATAGCGGCGCCGAACGTCGGGGTGCCCAAGGGACTTCCAGGTGTGGTAAATCTTGATTTGGGTGGCTTCGTCGGGAAGTTTAGGACGCCCGTTTTTTGCTTCCACGCCTAGCGCCCGCCGCCGACCTATCAACTCCTTCAGATTCATGCGAAACAGATCCATCATCATCGCCGCCGATGCGCCGCGCCGAATAAATTCATCGCGCATATTTTTTTCTTCGCGTTGCGCGTCGATGCGGTCCAGCACCGCGCCGAGGTTTGCGGGGTCCACCGCGAGCTGCAGGAGGGGCGCGGATTCGCGCACGAGGTGGCCAAGGCTGTCTGCCTCAACTGCCGTGAGCCGCGAGAGGCGCGCGAGCTGATCGGCGCACAAGCCGCAGTCAAAAAACTTGGTTTCGCTGACCTGAACCACGAAAAAAAGGATGGCTGTTTGGATGTTTGGCGGCAGTGTAGTTGTTTGCATGATTTCTCCCTTTTTTGGTTATACCGAGCTGTTTTGCTCCAGCCGGAGCGCGCCGCGCAGATTGGCGGCCTGCAACTGCTTTGCCTTTTCGTCGGGTGATAGCGCTGGCCTGGAGGCGGCTTGCTCCGCTTGGCGGCGGGCCGCTACTGCTTTATTTCTTTGATCGAGGATTTTTTTGATGGTGGACAGATATGGCCGCTTGCCAGCCTTGATGAGTGCCGCCGCCTCGGCGTTCAATTTGTCGCAGCCGCCCGGCACCGACACCAGGAGCTCCGCCTCGAGGATCTCATCCTGGGGATTTTCAACGAGCCAGAGGCGCGCAGCAGACGGCTCGCGCGCATGCGCGCAGCAGCTGCTTTTAATAGCAAAACCTTTAGCTAGAAGAACCTTACTGGTGGATTTTCCGACGGTCGGGAAACCCGACGGACGGAAAACCCGGTTATCGGTGAGTGTGGCTTCTGGCGCGGCTTCTGGCGATTCTGTGGTTAAAAGAGGTGACTCTACAGCCCACCGCGCCGGCGAGACCAAAATCCAGCGCCGCCCGATTAGCCGCCCCCCTTCGCCGACGACAGCCTCGTCTCGCATCGCGCCGACTGTCCTCAGCTCACGCAGCATCGATTGCACTGCATCGCGCCCCTGCGGTGACATCTTCGCAAGGTGAACTGAATTCGCGCGCCAACCCTTGGGACAATCCCACAGAAAAGCAAAAAGCCCCCTCGCCGCAAAACTTAAGCGGCCATCTCGCAGCAGAGCGCGATGCACTGGACGCGAGTAATCGACTTCACCCTCCCTGCAAACCTCATGCCCCGCCGCAGAAGTCATGCCCCACCCTTAGGTGGTGGGGAATTCCTTGGCCTGCCGCGGCCGCGTTTGGCTTGGCTCTGTTTTTTTGGTCGGGTAGCCTGAACCAGTTTTTCGGGTTCTTGGGGTTGCTGCTCCGCGTCGAGCCAGGTTGCCAAGTCGGAGATCGAAATGCAGAGCTTGCCCCCCAACTTTTTCGTGGGGATAGCCCATCGTCCAGCGGAAATAGAATTCCGAATAGATTGTGGATTCCACCCAAGACATGCCGCCGCCTCGTCGAGGGACAGCACTACGCGCCCCTTGAATTCATGCCGCAAAAATTCGAGATGCCCCAATTTCAAATTTCACCCCCAGCGTGCTAGAATAAATCTAATACAATAAATAATTGCGAATCTCAGGTAATTATAAACAATAATTTACGAATAGCAATGAAAATTTTGCGAGGTTTTCACATGGATGATTTTCCGCAACGCCTAAAAGAAGCAATAGACTCTACAAATCAAAGCGTTAATAAGTTTTCTAAAGAGATTGGCGTGAGCGAGGGGACGGTCAGGAATTGGATTGCAGGGAAGGGGGAGCCAGATTTATCTGATTTACTTAAAATTATTGCCGCAACAGGCACAACTTTTGAATGGCTATCAAGCGGAAGCGATAAGATTTCTACGAGAATATCGCAAAGTACTATTGAATTCCCCTTATCACCTGCACTAGCGACAAGAATTAGTGAGGCGGTTCTTCTGGTTTATGGCGTCACCTACAGTGCTATGGACGAAGAAATAAAAATAAGCTTATTTAGAAACCTATACGCCAGCATCGCCTTGCTGTTGGGAGGAGGTGAGATCGCCACCCCACCCAACATTGATGAAATCAAGACGATGTTGAAGCTGGCTATCAAATACGGGAAAGCACCAGCGCCCGCAAATGCTGCTGACACGACGGATAAAGAAAAAATTCAGGACAGTGTTAATCGTGCCATCATTGACGCCAACCTCAAGGGTGGCAGTAAAAAACGGTGATTGAGCTGGCCATCAAATACGGAAAAGCACCCGCATCCCCTGCTTGACAGACTGCTCTGGCTAGACCAGACTAACGCAGTTTTTAGGAGAATCGCTATGTCATCCGTGAATATGCTGCAAGCCAAATCCTCACTGTCCCGCTTGGTGGAAGCTATCGAACAAGGGCAGGAGCGCGAGATCGTCATTGCTCGTAACGGTCGCCCGGCTGCCAAGCTCGTGCCTATGGACACCGTGCCGACCGGGAAGCGCATCGGCGTCGCCAAGGGCAAATTCAAGATGCCGGACAGCATCGACGCGCACAACGACGAAGTGGCGCGTCTGTTTCTGGGCGGTAATCAATCTTGAACCTTCTGCTCGATACGCACATCGCCCTATGGGCGATTGCGGATAGCCCGAAGCTGCCGAAGAAAGCGCGCGAGTTGATCGAGTCGCCGAAATCGACGGTCTGGATCAGCGCCGCGACGGTCTGGGAGATTGCCATCAAGCACAGCTTGGGGCGCGGCGACATGCCGGTGTCCAGCCAGAACGCGCTGCGCTACTTCCGCGAATCCGGTTATCGCCTCCTGCACATCGAGCCTGAGCATGCGACCGCAGTCGAAAACCTGCCAGCGCACCATGCCGATCCATTCGACCGCATCCTGGTCGCACAGGCACTTGTCGAGCCCATGCGGCTGATCACCCATGATCCGATGGTGGCGCGTTACAGCGACACTATCATCGAGATTTAGAGATTGCGTATTCCAGTTATGGAATCGCCAGCTTGTCAGCCAGCTTCTCCGCTTGTAGGTGTGTGTAGCGCTTAAGCATCTGCAGCGTCTTGTGGCCGCTCACAGCCGCCATTTCCAACACGGAGAAATCGCCCCTCTCGGCCAGCCGCGAGAGTCCTTCGTGACGCAGGTCGTGGAAGGTAAAACCCTCAACTTCCGCCCGCTTCAGCGCCGCAGCGAAGGCGTGGTACAGCGTCATCCGCTGCACTGGTATTACCTCGCCCGAAATAGAACGCGGTAGAGCCTCCAGCACCGCGAGGGCGCGCGGCGAGAGTGGCACGCTACGAGCCTCGCCGTTCTTGGTCTCCGGCAAGTGCGCCAGCCGGCGCTTAAGGTCAACGTGCCGCCAGGTTAGCGCCAGCAGCTCGCCTTGCCTCGCGCAGGTTTCGACTGCGAGCTCAACGGCGGGCCACAAATAGATATTCCGGCTTGCCAGGCACTGCGCCTTGACCTTCGCCCATTCGTCGCTCGTCAGCCGTCTGTCGCGAGCCTTACCGTCGCGCGGCTTGCGGATTTTATCGACGGGGTTGCCGCGCGGCAGCACAATGCCGCACTCTGTCTGTACGAAGTCCAGCACCTTGCTCAGCATGTAGAGCTCTTTCCGTACCGTCGATTCGCCGACGGCCAGCCGGTTCGCGCTGCCGCGTAGGCGCAGGTCGCGATACCGCGCAACAAGGCGCTGGTCTAACACAGCAAGCGAGTAATCGCCGAGACTATCTTTGAGTCGGGCGAGCTGGAAACGCCAGGCTTCTTTTTTGTCGGTGCGCGCCCGGTAGTGATGCGGTGCAAACTCGGTTTCGAATCGGTCTATGAGGTCGCTGAGAGTGGTTTGCTCGGCTTCGGTGCGATCCTGGAATACCCCCCTGTCCATCTTGTTTTCAACGTCCCGCGCCCAAGCATCGGCATCGGCATGCCGCTCGAACGTCTTCGACTGACCAGGCTGTCCTTTACGTTTAATTATCGCCTGCCACCATCCAGATTTCCGCTGCCTAATCGTCGCCACGATTCCCTCTCAAGTATGACCGTTTTATGCCCGTAATTCGACAAGCACATGGTATAATGCCACGCAAAGCCCGTCAATGCAGCGTTTTGTTTCGTGACAGTAACTTGCCTGGAAAGCGTGTTTGGGATAATATCCCAACGGGGGTTCGAATCCCCCCCTCTCCGCCAAATCAAATTTACGGCAATCGAGGTTGCCGTAATTTATTTGCAAATCGCACAACTTTCTTATGGCGCCGCGCCTGAATTGTCCCCGAACTTAACGGCGCTTCGAATAATTTTTGAATGATGGGCTACCGGCTCGCATTCGGCTTGTCAAAGGTTGTTTTTTGTTCAATACGATGGAACGCACTGCGCATATTCCCGGCAACTCTACGGCGTGGACGCTGATTTTCGCCGCCTGGATGGTGGCCGCCGTCTCGACACTTGGCGCGCTGTTTTTCGGCGAGGTCATGCAACTGCCGCCCTGCGTGCTGTGCTGGTACCAGCGCATTTTCATGTTCCCTTTGGCGATCATCCTGCCGGTCGGACTGTTTCCGTATGACAGGAAGGTGATCCGCTATGCGTTGCCGCTGGCGGCAATCGGCTGGCTGTTCGCTGTTTTTCACCTGCTCCTGATTGCGGGGGTGATTCCCGAGGATATCAGGCCCTGCAAACAGGGGGTGCCCTGCTCGGAGACGGTGATCGAGTGGTTCGGCTTCCTGACGATTCCGCTCCTGTCGGTTCTGGCTTTTTCGGCTATCCTGGCATTATTGTTATTGACGCATTTTCGGAGTTCAAAATGAAACAGAAAACATTGTTCATCGTTGCCTTCGCGGGTTTGCTGCTGGCTTTCATCGTCGGCACGCTGCTCTATACCGCGCAGAAAGACAACCGGGCCGGGCAGGTCGCCGAAGCGGGTCGCGCGGCGCTTGTCCGCATGCATTCGCCGGTGCTTGGCAAGGCGGATGCGCTGGTCGTCATCGTCGAATTTATCGATCCCGCCTGCGAGACCTGCAGGGCGTTCTATCCGCTGGTCAAGGAAATCATGGCGGCCAATCCCGGCAAGATTCGCCTCGTGTTGCGTTATGCGCCATTCCATACCGGATCGGACCGGGTTGTGGCGGTGCTGGAAGCGGCGCGCAAACAGGGCAAGTTCTGGGAGGCGCTGGAAGCTTTGCTGGCCGCGCAGGCCGACTGGTCTCCGCACCATACGCCCCAGGTGGAACTCGTCTGGAAGCACCTCGAAGGGCTGGGCTTGAACCTCGAAAAAGTGCGGGAAGACATGGCTGCGCCGGCTATCGCAAGCCTGATCGCTCAGGATCTTGCGGATGCGCGAACCCTGAATGTAACCCAGACGCCGGAGTTCTTTGTTAACGGCAAGCCGCTGCCGAGCTTCGGTAGCGAGCAGCTGATAAGGCTGGTGGAGGACGCATTAAGCGAGACTGCGCGCCGGTAAGTTATCGCGGCCAGTGGCAGGGGTGAGTTGTTCTGAGCCGGACAAGCCGGTGATGCGGCTAAAACTGGTTTTCCCGGGGTTGTCTCAGTACAATTTGCTCTCCGTGCAGTTTACGTCCGCCAATCTGGCGGAGATGCATCAGCGGGCCAGGCTTTTTTCCATGCTGTCGGAAACCTGGTCGAAAACGGAAAAGAGCGCGTCTATGGTTTTGGTGGCGGAGCCGAAGTAGTGTTCCGCATCGATCGATGGTTTTTCCGCGTTGATGATGGTTTCTTCCAGCAGCGCGAGGAAATCGCTGACGGTTTTGTGCGTTGCTTTCCACAAGCCGAGCATCGGCGCGGCTTGCGAAGGGTCGGCGCGTTTCAGGTCGTCGCTCACCCACTTCATGGTCTCCCGGATGCGCCCTTCCAGAAAACGCAGCCTGACTCTGACTACACTGGAGCACTGGCCTTTTGCCGCCACACCGGCACCCAGCGCCCTTGCCTGCCCCAGCCCTTCGGCGGCGACCGGGAGTTTGTTCCAGAGAGCCCTTGCCAGCGCAGCATCGGCGCAACACGAGCCGACAACCTGGCTGTGTTCGGCCACATCACCCATCAGGTAAACAATGCTGCGGACAAACTCGACATGGCGGCGGAAACTGTCTTCTGCCGACAGCGCCAGCACTTCCTTGCGCAACGATTGCCAGTTATCGCGGACGCTGTCCCAGCGCTTTTCCGCCATTAATATGCGGCTATGCAAAGCATCCAGCGCGGTAATGTCGTGTCCGATTCCGGCCTGTTTTTGCTCGAGCTTTGCGCCGAACGATTTATCGCCGTTCAGAAAGGCGCTCGCCATGGCGCGGTGCTGCTGCACATCTAGCAGCAGCTGTTTGATCAGGCGGTTTATGCGGATACCTTCTAGCCTGAGCGACAGGCAGCGCTGCCGATCCTTGCGGTTGACGGAATAGGCGAACCCCGCCGTTGCGGCAACCAGCACCGGAAGAAATATCCATTCGAAGCCCACCATGAAACACCTCCTTTTTTGCAGGAAAGGCAGTAACCCGGATCAAACGCGGCGGTCCGGCACAAGGGCTGGGCGGGCGAGCGGTTTACCCGGCCAGGTTTTTTTTCAGGTGGCCAGAAGAAACCTGGTCGAAAACGGAAAAGAGCGCGTCTATGGTTTTGGTGGCGGAGCCGAAGTAGTGCTCCGCATCGATCGATGGTTTTTCCGCGTTGATGATCGTGCGTTCCAGCAGCGCGAGGAAATCGCTCACGGTTTTGTCCGTTGTTTTCCACAGGCCGAGCATCGGCGCGGCTTGCGAAGGGTCGGCGCGCTTCAGGTCGTCGCTCACCCACTTCATGGTCTCCCGGATGCGCCCTTCCAGGAAACGCAGCCTGGTCCTGGCCACGCTGGAGCACTGGCCTTTTGCAGCCACGCCGGCGCCCAGTCCACGCGCTTGCGCCAAGCCCTCCGCGGCGACCGGAAGCTTGCTCCAGAGAGCGCTTACCAGCGCGGTATCGGTGGCGCATTTGCCGATAAGCTGGCTGCGTTCGGCGACATCTCCCATCAGGTAAATAATGGCGCGGATAAACCCGCTATGGCGGCGAAAACTGTCTTCGGCCGTCAGCGACAACACTTCCTTGCGCAACGATTGCCACGCCTCGCGGATGCTATCCCAGCGTTTTTCCGCCACCAATATCCGGCTATGCAAGGCGTCCAGCGCGGCTATGTCTCGATCGATTTCCGCCTGTTTTTGCCCAAGCTTCGCGCCGAATGTTTTGTCGCCGTTCAACAGGGCGTTTGCCATGCCCCGGTGCTGTTGCGCGTCATGCAATAACTGTTTGGTCAACTGGTTGATGCGGACGCCTTCCCGGCGAAGCAACATGCCGTTCCGGTGATTATTGCGGTTGACAAAGTATGCGATCCCGACCGTGCCAGCGGCCAGTAGCGGAAGAGATACCCATTCGAAATTAGCCATGAAAACTCTCTTGTCCTTTTTTTGCCGCTATTCCCGGAAACCGGCCAGGACATTGCGCATGCCGCCGGTCAAATAGGCGAGGTGGGCTGCCATTCCCGCCGTTTCGCCGGCAGCGCGGCTGTTCGTTTCGGCGCTTTGGGCTATTTGTTCTACATGCCGTGCGATTTCCGAACTGTTTACGCTTTGCTGCTGGGTGCCGGAAGCGATCTGGTGCACGCTGCTCAATGCCGCTACTGCCTGGGTGTCGATCTTTGCCAGCACGTCCGAAGCGCCATTGGAATGTTTTACGCTTTCCCGTGCCTGAACGCTGGCGGCGGACATATGCGTAGTCGCTTGTTGAATTTCGGTCTGGATGGCTTCGACAGTCTGGGTGATTTCGTTGGCCGATGTGCGCGCCCGTTGCGCCAGCTTGCGCACTTCGTCCGCCACGACGGCAAAACCGCGCCCGGATTCGCCCGCCCGAGCCGCCTCGATGGCGGCGTTCAACGCGAGCAGATTGGTCTGGTCGGAAATTTCCCGGATAAGCCCCGTGGCATTGCCGACCTCGCTAGAGCGTTGTGCCAGCTGATCCATCAGCCGGGAAGCTTCATCCACCGCTCTGGCAAGCGACTGGACCACGTCTGCGGATTGCGCGATGGCCCGGCTGCCGGCTGCCGACAACTCGCTGACCGTATTCGAGGTTTGCTCGGCCTCGTGGCTTTGGGATGCCACGTGGGCAATGCTGACGGTCATCTCCTCTACCGCCACGGCCGTTTGCGATGCCGAATCGCTCTGTCGCGATGTGGCATCGGCTACCAGGCCGGCGCTGCCTTTCAGTTCCACTGTGGCATACGCCACTTCGGATGATGCATCGCGAACCTCCGAAATGATGCGCCCCACATAGCGCGCCATATCGTTGAATTGCTCCGCAGCACGCTTTTCTGCATGGCCGTTTTTCGGCGTCATGCGAACACTGAAATCACCGCTTGCAAGTTTGGCCAGCGTGTCCTGCCAGGTGCGGAACAAGCCGGACAGGGAAAGAGATAATGCGGCCAGCAGGTACCACGAAACGAACGTCAGGACGGCCAACACCAGAGCTACGGAGGTTGTCAACGGCTGGCCGGTGAAGGCGCTGAAGAAGACAGCGCCGAGCGGGAGCGATGACAGCGCGGCTGCCAGAATAATTCTGATGGAGGGTGGGAAATTGCCGAGCCATGCGGTCCCGGGCAGATAATTACTGTTCGAGCGATTCAAGACTGACCTCCTTCATGCCTAATGGAGCGGATTCGAATTTGGCATGTAATTATTATGAGAATATCCGGAGAAGAGCTGGATAATTATCCGTGCCGCCAGAACGATCTGGCAATAGGGGGCGGATGCAGCACTACAAGCGGTTCACCGATACCTAAAGATACCATATTTCCGGGTTGCTGAAAGGGTGTTGGGAGGAAGAGAGCATAAATGGCGGATAATAGTGCCGCAGGTGGATATGCGGCAGGTTGCCCCCTTGCCCGGCATATAAAGCGCTGGGATTTTGAACGCCGTTTGGGGTATTCTTCGGGAGAACCGTCCGCCACCTCAAGCCGCCGCCAACCGATTTTGCTGGATGACATGAACCAAATCTCGCCGGAGCTGGCAAAAAAACTCACCCTGGCCGTGGAAAAGATGCCCGCTTTCCCCAAGAGCGTGCAAAAAATCCTGGAGTTGACGAGGAACATGGATTGCGAGCCGAAGCATCTGGTGCAGGTGATCGAAAAAGACCCGGTGATGACGGTCAAGATTCTCCGGGTGCTCAATTCGGCTTATTACAATCTGCCCAGTAAAATTACCTCGGTCAACCACTCGGTGGTTTTCCTCGGCTTCAACACCATCAAGAATCTTGTGCTGGGCATCGCCTCGGTCGGCGTCCTGCCCAAGCACAACGACGCCGGTTTCGATATCCAGCAATACCTGCTGCATTCCCTGACTACTGCCGGCATCGCCAAATTGCTGGCCGCAAAACTGGCGGGTGCCGACCCGATGGATTGCTATATTGCCGGGTTGCTGCACGATTTCGGCAAGGTGGTGTTCGCGCAGTTCATGCCCGACGAATTCAGCCGGGCGTTGCAGAAAAGCCGTAACGAGAACATATCGCTGCATGTGGCGGAGCGCCAGGTAATCGGCGTCGATCACACCGTCGTGGGCTCGATGCTGGCGGAGAAATGGCAGTTTTCCCCGGTGCTGGTCGATTGCATACGCAACCATCATTCGCGGGAAGGCGGTGGCGGCGGGATGTGGGCCAGTGTTTATGCCGCCAACCAGATCAGCAAGGTAATGGCGTTTGGCGATAGCGGCAATCCCTGCATCGAGGCGCTGCCCCAGGCAGTCAGCAACAGTTTCGGCGGCGATATCGATGCGATCATCGTATCCCTCGGCGATATGTCGAAAATCGTCGAAGAGGCGCAGGCGTTTTCCCATGCCGGAGACGACGCATGAAAATCAAATTCTGGGGCGTGCGCGGCTCGATCCCTTCGCCCGGCACCAATACCGCGAGATACGGCGGCAACACCACCTGCATCGAGATACGCACCGACGACAACGAGCTGATTATCCTCGACGGCGGCACCGGGATTTTTGCGCTGTCGCAAGCGCTGCTCGGGGAAATGCCGCTCACCGCAAACGTTTTTATTACCCACGCCCATTGGGATCACATCCAGGGTTTACCGTTCTTCATTCCGATTTTCATTCCCGGCAACACCCTGCGCCTGCATGGCGCATTCGATCCGGTTTCCGGGTGCGGCATCGAGCGCATCATGGAGGTGCAGATGCAGTACAGCTATTTCCCGGTGCGCGAAGCGGAAATGAAGGCCAATATCGAATACGAAACCCTGATGCCGGAGCAGAGCGTGCGGGTCGGGTCGGCCACCATCACGCCGACACTGCTCAACCACCCGGTCATCAACTTCGGTTATCGCATCGATTGCAACGGCAAGTCGGTGTTTTTTACCGGCGATCATGAGTCTTATTACAACATCTATGCCCCGGATGACGAAGGTTACGGCGAGTACCAGGCATTGATCGAGGCCAAGGAAAAATCCATCATCGAGGCGATGCGCGGCGTGGATGTGCTGATTGTCGACTCGTCCTACACCGTTGAAGAATACCCCGCAAAAAAAGGCTGGGGGCACGGTACTCTCGATTCCAGTATCGCCCTGGCAAAAAAGGCCGGTGCTGGAATTGTGTACTGCACCCATCACGAGCCGACCCGCAGCGACGAGGCACTGGAGCGGGAGTTTGAAAAAGCGCTGGCGCGCAATCCGGTGCAGGATGGCGGCCCCGAATGCCGCCTGGCGCGCGAAGGCGAAGAAATCCTGCTGTGAACCGCCTTTGGGGAGAAGGGATAAGGGGGAAGAGGGAAGGGTAAAACCATCTCTCCGGTCATAGGCGCCAGGATTTCCCCCTTCCCCCTTCCCCCTTCCCCCTTCACCCTTCACCCTTCACCCTTCACCCTTCCCCCTTCACAGCTCAGGTATAATCCGCGCCCATGTTGATTCTACGCGGCCTCTATTCCCCGGATACCCAGCCTGTTGCGCTCACCATCGGCAATTTCGATGGAGTGCATCTGGGCCATCAGGCATTGCTGAACGAACTGCGCGCAGCGGCGCAAACACGCGGATTGCAAACCGCGGTGGTGATCTTCGAGCCGCATCCGCGCGAATTTTTCACGCCGCAGCAGGCGCCGACACGGCTGACCAACCTGCGCGAAAAGCTGGAGTTGTTCGCTTCGCTGGGTATCGGCCGCGTGCACGTGTGCCGCTTCAATGCGCGCTTCGCGCAGATGAGCGCGGCGGAATTCATCCACGCTTTGCATGAAAAAATGTCGGCCAGGTTCGTGCTGATCGGCGATGATTTCCGCTTCGGCAGCGGGCGCGCCGGCGATTTTGCGCTGATGGAAAAAATCGGCATGCAGCACGGCTTTGCGGTGCAGGCGGTGCACAGCGTGCTGCATAACGGCGTGCGCATTTCCAGCACGGCGGTGCGCGCCGCGCTGGCGGAGGGCAACATGCGCATCGCGCAGTCCTATCTGGGGCGGCGCTACAGCATCAGCGGGCGCGTCGAGCATGGCGACGGCCTGGGCAGGAAGATCGGTTTTCCGACCGCCAACATCCAGTTGAAACACAACCGCCCGCCGCTGTCCGGCATCTTCGTGGTGCAGGCGCACGCCGAGGGCATGGGGGTGTTGCAGGGCGTGGCGAGCCTCGGCGTACGCCCGACCGTGCACCGGGACGGCAAGCCGGTGCTGGAAGTGCACCTGTTCGAGTTTGCGCAGCAGATTTACAACAAACACATGCGCCTGGATTTCTTGCACAAGCTGCGCGACGAAGAAAAATATCCCGATATGGAAACCCTGGCGCGGCAGATTGCGCTGGACGTAGAAAATGCAAAGCAATGGTTTAAACGAAATGACTGACTATCCGAAATGACCGATTACCCGAAATGACCGATTACAAAGACACGCTCAACCTGCCCGACACCCCGTTCCCGATGCGCGGCGACCTCGCGAAACGCGAGCCGCAGATGGTGGCAAAATGGCAAACGCAGCAGCGCTACCAAAAAATTCGCGCGGCCAGGCAGGGCAAGCCGAAGTTCATCCTGCACGACGGCCCGCCGTATGCGAACGGCGACATCCATATCGGCCACGCGGTGAACAAGATTCTCAAGGACATCATCGTCAAGAGCAAGACGCTGGCTGGTTACGACGCGCCCTATGTGCCGGGCTGGGACTGTCACGGCCTGCCGATCGAATTGCAGGTGGAAAAGAAATACGGCAAGGCGATACCGCCCGCGCAGTTTCGCGAGTTGTGCCGCGCCTATGCGAAGGAACAGATCGAACGGCAGAAGAAAGACTTCATCCGCCTCGGCGTGCTGGGCGACTGGGAGCATCCCTACCTGACCATGGACTTCAGAACCGAGGCCGACATCATGCGCGCGCTCGGCAGCATTTACGAGCGCGGCTATCTTTATCAGGGGCGCAAGCCGGTGAACTGGTGTCTGGATTGCCAGTCGGCGCTGGCCGAGGCCGAGGTGGAATACGAGGACAAGACATCGCCCGCGATCGATGTGGGCTTCGAGGTCAAGGATAAAGGCGCATTGGCTAAGGCGTTCGGCGTGTCGCTGCCTGGCGATGCCAAGGTGTATGCGGTGATCTGGACTACTACGCCGTGGACGCTGCCTGCCAACCAGGCGGTGAGCGTGCATCCAGAGCATGAATACCGTTTGGTCAAGACCGGCAAGGGTTATCTGCTGCTGGTCGCTGAGCTGATGGAAAGCTGTTTGCAACGCTATCAACTGAGCGGCGAAACGGTCGGGCATTGCAAGGGTGCGGCATTGGAATTGCTGGCTTTGCAGCATCCGTTCCACGAGCGCACCGTGCCCGTCATCTGCGGCGAGCATGTCACGCTGGAAGCGGGCACCGGCCTGGTGCACACCGCACCGGCGCACGGCCTGGACGATTATTTCATCGGGCAGAAATACGACCTGCCGACCGATAACCCGGTCGGCGACGACGGCAAGTTCATCTCCACCACGCCGCCAGCCGGCGGCACACCATTGGCGGGCGTGTTCGTGTGGAAGGCCAACGATATCGTGATCGAAGCTCTGCAAGCCAGCGGCCATCTGCTGCACCTGGAGAAAATGCAGCACAGCTACCCGCACTGCTGGCGGCACAAGACGCCGATCATTTTTCGCTCCACGCCGCAGTGGTTCATCGGCATGGAGCAGAAATCCCCTCCAGCCCCCCTTTTGCAAAGTGGGGAGTTTGAAGCTGCCGCCTTGATTGCCGAGCGCCGACATTCAGCGAATACCCCCCCTTTGCAAAAGGGGGGCTGGGGGGATTTAAGCTTGCGCGATCTCGCCAACCGCGCCGTCGAACATACCGAATTCTTCCCTGCCTGGGGGCGCGCGCGCCTCGAGGCGATGATCAAAAACCGCCCGGACTGGTGCGTGTCGCGCCAGCGCAACTGGGGCGTGCCGATGCCGTTTTTCGTGCACAAGGAAACGATGCAGCTCCATCCGCGCACGGTGGAATTGCTGGAGCAGGTAGCGCAGCGCGTCGAGCAGGGCGGCATCGAGGCGTGGTTCGACCTGAACTCGGTGGACTTGCTCGGCGAAGAGGCGGCGCACTACCGCAAGCTTTCTGACACGCTGGACGTGTGGTTCGATTCAGGCGTCACGCACGCATCCGTGTTGCAGCGCCGTGCTGAACTGAATTCCGGCTCGGATAACTATCTGGCAGATATGTACCTGGAAGGCTCCGACCAGCATCGCGGCTGGTTCCAGTCCAGCTTGTTGACCGGTTGCGCGATCAATGGCTGCGCGCCTTTCAAAGCCTTGCTGACGCACGGCTTTGTCGTGGATGGTAGCGGCCACAAGATGAGCAAATCGAAGGGCAACGTGATCGCGCCGCAGAAGGTGTTTGACACGCTCGGTGCCGACATCCTGCGCCTGTGGGCAGCCCTGACCGATTACTCCGGCGAACTGACCATCTCCGACGAAATCCTCAAGCGCGTGGTGGAAAGCTATAGGCGCATCCGCAACACCCTGCGTTTCCTGCTCGCCAATATTTCGGATTTCGATCCGCAGCAACATACCCTGCCGGTAGAGCAGTGGCTGGAAATCGACCGCTATGCACTTGCAATGGCGGAACAGTTGCAGGGCGAAGTGATACAGGATTACGCGCGCTACGAATTCCATCTGATCGCGCAAAAGTTGCAGACTTTCTGCTCTGAAGACCTGGGCGGCTTTTACCTCGACATCCTGAAAGATCGCCTGTACACCGCCGGGGAAAACTCCGCCGCGCGCCGCTCCGCGCAGAATGCGCTGTACCACATCACCCACAGCCTGGTGCGTATGATGGCGCCAATCCTTAGCTTCACAGCCGAAGAGGCGTGGGAGGTGCTGGAAGGGAGGGACGATGGGAGCATTTTTATCGGAGAATGGCATGGCTTGCCCGGCGCGCAACTGGATGGTGCGGCGCTTGCCGCCTGGCTGAAGATCGGTGCATGGCGCGCCAAGGTGAACAAGCAACTGGAAGAAGCGCGCACTGCCGGGTTGATCGGCTCGGCGCTGGCCGCCGAAGTGGACGTGTATGCGGCGGGCAACGATTATGAAGTGCTGGCGCGCCTCGGCGACGACCTGCGCTTCGTGTTCATCACCTCGCGCGCCACGGTGCATCGCGTTGCGACAGAGGCCGAACAGCATATCGACGTTGCCGTCAGCCTGCACGACAAGTGCGAGCGCTGCTGGCATTACCGCGAGGATGTGGGTAGCGATGCCGGCCACCCGACCATTTGCGGTCGCTGCGTGAGCAACCTGTATGGCAGCGGCGAGCAGCGCCGATATGCTTAGTCGCTGGCTGGTTTTGAGCGCGCTGGTGGTCGTGCTCGACCAGGTCAGCAAGGTGTGGATAACAGCCCACTTTGTTTTTGGCGAGAGGCTTTACGTCCTCGGCGTGTTCGATCTGGTGCTGGCGCACAATACCGGGGCGGCGTTCAGCTTCCTCAGCGAAGCGGGTGGGATGCAGCGCTGGCTGTTCAGCGCCATTGCCGTCATCGCTTCGGTGTGGATAGTCTGGTTGTTGCGCAAGCACAGCGCGCAAACGCTGTTTGCGCTGGCATTGAGCCTGATTCTCGGCGGCGCGCTGGGCAACCTGGTCGATCGCATCGCCTATGGACATGTGGTGGACTTCCTGTCGTTCCATTGGAACGAGCATTATTTTCCTGCCTTCAATGTCGCCGATTCTGCGATCACTCTGGGTGCCGGGCTGCTGATTCTGGACAGCCTGCGGTCAACCCGCCACACCGGGCATTGAAAGTATTTCTCCGATCTATCAGCAAGATACGCGCGCGGTATCATAGGTATCCATCGAAACCTTAAGCTCTGTATCAAAATTCTGCGTTTTATGCTCCAATTATCGCATCCAGATGCAATATAACTGTGAGGTGGGTTCCGGTGGGTGCTGTCGAAATTCTCAAGCAAAATCTTGTGATCGAGCCGGATTTGCAAAGCTTCGTCGATTTCGCGCTGAAAAGCGTGGATAGACTCGGCGGGGATGCATTCGCCGCTTCGATTGCCTTGCTCGACTTGCTGGAAAGGCTGCGCCGTGAAGGAGTTGCGCTCGGCCGCCCTATGACGATCAGACTGATGCTGCGGGACCGGCATCTGCTGGCGCAATGGGGAGAGTCGGAACAGACCGGAATTGCATCCCTGAATGAGTTGCCGCCGCCGGAATTGGTCGCGAAATTGCGCGCTTTCCTGGAAAACTCGGTTGCGCTGGTGGATCCGGAAATACTGCTGCAACGCAACATCGATATGATGCGCCATTTCGATGAGAGTCGCGCCAAAGCGGAGCGGGAACTCGAATTGCTGCAACAGTCGCTGAAGCGGCGCCAGAACGAGTTGATGGAAACCATGCACCAGGCCGAAACGGACGCGCTGACCGGCTTGTTTAACCGGCGCGCTTTCGACGTCAAGCTGAAGAAAATCTTCCTGCACACCATGCGGCAGAAAGATTCGCCGATCTCGCTGCTGTTCTTCGACCTCGATCATTTCAAGGAAATCAACGATGAGTTCGGCCATCAATTCGGCGATGCCTACCTCAATAAAATGGCCGGTGTCCTGCGCGAAATTATCCGCGAGGATGTGGATATTGCCTTCAGGTTTGGCGGCGACGAATTCGCCGTAGTGATCTTTGCCGACTATCCTTTGGCTTGCGACAAGGCAAAGCTGGTGCTGGAACTGATGGAGAATAAAGTGAGCATCGGCATCACCTCCATTAGACGGGATACGCCGAACGATCTGACTCTGGAGGAATTCATCCGCCGCGCCGACAATGCGCTGTATGAGGCGAAACACCGTGGCCGCGGCCAGGCGGCGGTCGATGTCTGCCAATCATGGCTGAGCGGCAATTGCCAGTCCCCCTGCCCGGAAAACGAGCGCAGCGAAGTTTCGAGCCTGCGGCCGGTGGAGTTTTGAAACGTGTCAAAAATTTTCGATAGCGCCACAGACAGCAAGCTGCTCCATAGCAATACTATTCAGGATGAAAGTACATTGGTTTTGCTGCGCTCGAAATTATTTGCGCTCACCAACCGCCTCGGCGTTGCCGAACTGAAACGGGAAAGTATTTTGCTGGTTGCCGCCGAATTGGCGACCAACATCATCAAGCACGCCGAAGGGCGCGGCATGATCCAGATATGGCAGCAGCCCGGGGTGCTGGATGTCCTCGCGCTGGATTTCGGGGCCGGCATCGATAATCTTGCGCTGGCCGAAGAGGACGGCTTCTCGACTTCAAACACCTTCGGCAAGGGGCTGGGAGCGGTGCGCCGCCTGAGCGACGAGCTGTACATCTACACGCAAGGCAAAACGGCGGGCTTGGTGACAAAGTGGAGCGGGGCGGTGTTTCTTGCCCGTTTTCATCTTGCTTCAGGCAAGGACACGATGTTGGGAAAGGAAATCGGCATCTTTTCCCGCTCGCTTTCCGACGCGCGCCATAACGGCGATCGAATCTACCTGCAAAAAAAGGGCGACCAGTTGCGCTGGCTGCATCTCGACGGCCTGGGGCATGGCGAGAATGCGCAGATTGCCACTTCCAATCTGGCAACATATGTGATCCATAGCGACGGAATCGAATCCGTGCTGGCGGGAGTTGACCGGCAGCTTGTTTCCACGCGCGGGGCGGTGGCGGCGGTCTGCGAGATAGACATCGGGCGGCGCAACATGCAACTCCTCGGGGTAGGCGATATGCATGCGCACATATACGATCAGGACGCCATGCAGCATGTATCCTTCGCTCCCGGGATTCTGGGCAGGGAGCATAGAACGGCAACCCCGTTGCGCGCCAAGCTCGCCAGGAGAGGTGTGGTTATTACGGCGAGCGACGGGATCCGGCGCAACTGGGACGCCGGAAATTTTGCCGGATTATTCAACCAGCACCCCCAGTTGATTGCGTACACGCTTGGGAATATCATGGGACGGGTTTCGGACGATCAGTCAGTTTGTGTTTCAACCGTTGAGGCAAATAATCAGGAGAAAAAATGACAACCAAAATACATATCAGCGACAGGGTAAAAGCGCTGTTCGAACTCAAGATCAGCAATATCGCCGCAGACCTCGAGGCGCCGGGACTGAAATCCTTTTGCAGCGACAACCGGTTGATGGATCAGGATGAAGTGGCCGACTTCAGCCACGAGATCGAAAGCCTTATCGCCTCCCTGCTGGGATCGGAAGATCCGACCAACCTGAAATCGCCGGAATTTCACGCCATAGAGGTATTTTTCGGCAACTTGTCCCACCGTGTGCTGGTGCGCGGCGGTCACATCGAAGATATGGTGCGCTATACCAAGGCGTTACAAAACACCCTGATCGAAGTCCTGGAAAAAAAGAGCGGTATCCCCTTCAGTAAATCGCAGGCGGTATGGCTTTATCTGGACGATGTATTCAACGAACTCATCATGGTGGTATTCGGTGCTTATCTCGAAGAGAGGGAGCGCACCCTGCAGGCGCAGCAGGCGGAACTCAGGGAAACCGCCACACCCATTACCGAGATATGGGATGGTGTGCTTACCCTGCCGATCATCGGCACGCTGGATTCGAGCCGCACCATGCTGGTCATGGAAGCGTTGCTCAACCGCATCGCAAAAGACCATGCCAAGGCGGTCGTCATGGATCTGACCGGAGTGAAGAATATCGATTCGCAGGTTTCGCACCACCTGATACAGATGGTGCGCGCCGTGCAACTGATGGGCTCACATGCGATCGTCACCGGCATCCATCCGGAGATCGCGCGCGCGCTCGTCAGCCTGAACATCGACTTCAATAACATCACCACGCGCGCCAGCATGGCCGACGGGTTGAAGGAGGCGTTCAGCCGCATGGGCATCACGGTATCGCATTAGATGTCGATTTCCGGCGTACACCTGACCCGGATCGGGCATGGCGATTTTTTGCTCGATCCCTTGAAAAGCCTCAATATCCGTGACCGGGACAGGCTGATCGAGGAGATTACGGCGTATCTTATACAGGTGCGCGCCGTTCGCCTGTTTTACGATTTATCCGATCTCGCGCTGATCGATCCGCTTTATTATTCATGGCTGGAATTTCTTGCACGCGCCGCACGGGCGGTTAACGTCAAGATGATCTGCATACGGATGCAGCCGACGGCGGCCTTTGCCCTTTCAAGATTCCTTCAGGAAACTCCCACATTTCAGACGGCGCCCGAGATCGACGGCTGGCAGGAGTAGAGCGCTTTTTCCGTAACCGGAACAAATATCCAAAGAACATTTCATGCATGTATTACTCGCCAACCCGCGCGGTTTCTGCGCCGGTGTAGATCGCGCCATTACCATCGTCGAGCGTGCGCTGGAACTGCACGGGGCGCCGGTTTACGTGCGCCATGAGGTGGTGCACAACAAGTTTGTGGTGGACGGATTGCGCCGGAAAGGCGCGGTGTTCATCGAGAGCCTGGCCGAAGTGCCGCCCGGCAGCATCCTGGTTTTCAGCGCGCACGGCGTGCCGAAATCGGTGCGCCAGGAGGCCGAGGCGCGCGGCTTGACGGTGTTTGACGCAACTTGCCCGCTGGTGACGAAAGTGCACGTCGAAGTATCGCGGCTGCGCGGACAGGGTAAGGAAGTCATAATGATCGGCCATGCCGGTCACCCGGAAGTGGAAGGCACGATGGGGCAGAGCGAGAGCGGCATGTATCTGGTCGAATCCCCGGAGCAGGTGGCCGGCCTCAGGGTAAACGACGAAAGCAATCTCGCGTTTGTCACGCAGACCACGCTTTCGGTGGACGATGCCAGCAGCATTGTCGCCGCGCTCAGGGAACGCTTTCCCGGCATCGTCGGCCCGAGAAAGGACGACATCTGCTACGCCACGCAGAATCGCCAGGATGCGGTCAAGCTGCTGGTCGGGCAGTGTGACGTGGTGGTCGTGGTGGGTTCGCCGAACAGCTCCAACTCCAACCGCCTGCGCGAAGTTGCGGCGAATGTCGGCGTACCAGCCTATCTGGTGGACGATGCTGGCGAACTGCGCCAAGAGTGGTTCGAAGGTAAAAAGCGCGTCGGCATCAGCGCGGGCGCGTCCGCCCCGGAAACGCTGGTGCAGGGCGTGGTTGCGCGCCTGCGCGAGATGGGCGCGGGCAGCGTTACCGAATTGCAGGGCATTCGGGAGCATGTCGTGTTTCCGTTGCCCAGGGCGTTGCAGCCCTGAGCATCCCGGAATGCATAAAAAGTTTCCCGGATGCGGAGCGTCCACTATAATTGCACCCGTTTCTGCTGGAGTAGCTCAGTTGGTAGAGCAACGCACTCGTAACGCGTAGGTCGGAGGTTCGATTCCTCTCTCCAGCACCATTTAGATGTATTGAGTATTCCTGAAAAGTCCTTTAAGCCCGCATGAATAAACGCATAGCGGGTTTTTATTTGCCTGAGTGTTCCTGATTATTACTTTGCAAGCTACCCCGTAACATGGGCATTATCCGGGGTATAAATTAACCGGCTGGGTATCTCATGGCACTGACTGCGTTACAAGTGAAGGGCGAGAAGCCTGCTGACAAGGCTTACAAACTATACGATGGCGGTGGTTTGATACTGCTGGTTCAACCGACAGGGGCTAAATATTGGCGGTACAGATACTCATACGCAGGCAAAGAGAAGCTGCATCCTGGCGCTGGAAAAAAACATTGCCGACCGAACGCCCATTGCACCCGTGCAGTTTGTTATTCTGCATTGTGGGGCGGATGACCCCGTGAAGTACGCACAACAAAAGCAGCGGATTGAAGAAATTGAAGCAATGGGTGAAAGAAAATTATTGTGTATAGCGTCGTTGATGCGAGTGTGGAGCATGGCAACGATTAGCAATGAAGCTGATTATTTTCAGGCGTATCGAGGGGGCTTTTCGCGATGTGTTCGGCTTGCACCCTGATTTACGTGTCGTGCCACAAAAAAATCAAACTGTACGGACACCCATCAGCGGCGGCGGGTCTTCAACCGTTGTTCGACAAGGCCAATCAAATCCCCCGCAGGCATTTTCAATGCGTCGGCGAGACTAAAAATCGTTGCGATTGCTGGGCCTTTTTCGGCACGCTCAATGGCACTTATATGACTGCGCTCAGTTCCCGCACGTTCGGCAAGTTGGTCTTGCGTGAGCGCCTGCTGCAAGCGTAGTTCCTGCAACACCTCACCAAATATCGTCGTCGGTAATTTTTTGTCCTTCATAGACGGGCAAGGTTTGCCTAAACCACCGGACTTGTCTGCATACGGTTGTATGCGTTAAGATGAATACAACCGTATACGGAACTCAATAACTACAAATGAGGCTGTGATGAAAATTGGAATGTTATTGGCTCTTGTCGCGTTATCCGGTTGTGTAGCACCTCAATATCAAACCTATACACCAGACCAGACTGCAACTTATCAGCGGAGCGTTGAAGGCGTTAATGTTGCATCCAGCAAAGTCGAGGGGGTCAAACGTAAGCAGCGCGAAGCGGCGCTAAAAAGAGACCTCGCCAAGACGCAGGAAGAACTTGAAGCCGCAAAAAAAGAAATCGAGGAATTAACCGAGGAGCTTCGCAAGGCTGAGGAGGAGTTAAAAGCGGCAGAGGACAAGAAAGATATTAACAAAAACTCTTATAGCAGCGGCGCGGGTGTGGTACACACTGGGCCGCGTGGTGGCCAGTACACCATTTCACCAAGTGGCAAAAAGGTCTATAAAAAACGCCGCTAATTCAGTTAAACGATTCTCCAATGACGCATCACTGGATTGGAAAAATACAGCGGCAAATAGCTGTCGTTGCCATTCTTTTAAGTATCGCTGCCTCTACGGCATTTGCTGCCAAAGAGGACTTTGAACAATGCCGTCATGTTTTTGCCAACGGCACACCACCTGTCATAAAGCAGCAAGAAGAATTGCTGCCACGGGCACTATGCTTTAGCGCGTTTGCAATTCTGCACTCGGGTAGAAGCCGGACACCGGTCTATGTCGCTGAACGACTAAACCGGCAAGTTTTGCAAGGTGCTCACGAAAAGCGAAAAGATAAGTTTTTTGCTGATGCACGCTTGCCCCGTTCTGAACGTGCAGAGCTGGATGATTACAAAGGCTCAGGCTATGATCGTGGCCACATGGCACCAGCCGGAGACATGGCAACTCCCGAGTCGATGGCGCAGAGTTTTTCACTGGCTAATATGGTGCCACAGGCCCCGATCAACAACCGCAAAGCATGGGCAGGAATTGAGAAGGCAACACGCAAGTACGTCATGCGTGCTACGGGTGACGTGTTCGTGATTACTGGCCCAGTGTTTGACGGCACACCCCCCACAATCGGCACTAACAGAGTGTGGGTGCCACAGCATTTGTTCAAGTTGGTCTATGACCCATCAACGAATCGGGCATGGTCGCATTGGCTTGATAACAGGGATGATGCCAGGGTAAGCAAGCCCATTAGCTACGATGAGTTGGTGCGTCGCACTGAGATAAATTTCATGCCAAATTATCACGGCGGTTGAAAAATTGTTGTGAAATATGGGAGGTGTAATGATGGACAGAAATAGCATCACGTCAATGTCCCAAGCTTTGCGCACTAATATCAAGGAAATATCAGTGCCGCTGGGCGATGCATTGGCAGGGCGGGCGCGCGCAGGCTTGTCTCCCATTGACGGGGAGCAATTAGTGCTAGATGCGCTGCTCCAAACGGTGTCGCATTTTGCAAATGCGGATGGGCATATTCATGGTGATGAAGAAACCTACGCGGATCAACTTGTTCTTTCCGTTTTTCAAGGTATTCGGCGGTTTTCCGGTGAAGAGCTAACTCGCCAACTTCGTGAAACCATGCTCCGCAATAATGGTATGCCAGATATGTCATTCCTCTTGGGCTGTCTCCAAACATATGACAATTATCATGGAACTTGTTCAGCGTTCTTAGCTAAAGGGATTTTATTCCGGCTTGCGAACGCGATCTGCAAAGTTGATGGCAACATCTCAGATGAAGAAAAACGTGCGCTACTGGACTTTGAGCAAAAAATTTACACCATCGACTCAGATGAAAAAAAGCGTGCATTACTGGGCTTTGAGCAAAATTTTTACACCGAAGTGCAGATTGAACCGTGCGAGGTTATCGTGGCGGCAAGTCTTACTCAGAAACAAGCTCAAGGATTGTCTGGTACAAAAGGCGCAAAGAGTTTTGAACAACTAACGCAGGAGTTAAACAATCTAGTTGGGTTGGAATCGGTAAAGGAAGATGTGAAAGCACTCGTCAATTTCCTGAAGGTACAGGAAATTCGGCGAGCAAAGGGCTTGCCTGCCCCGACCATATCGCATCACCTAGTTTTTTCCGGTAGTCCCGGAACCGGAAAAACCACGGTCGCTCGATTGTTGGCGCGGATTTACGCGTCGCTGGGGATATTGCCAAAGGGACACCTAGTTGAGACTGACCGTGCCGGAATGGTAGGGGGTTATCTTGGTCAAACTGCGATCAAGACAAAAGAAGTCGCAAGCGCAGCACTCGGCGGCGTTCTATTCATAGATGAGGCATATTCACTCAGCCCATCAGAAGCGAAAGACCAGTATGGACAGGAGGCCATAGACACACTTTTAAAAATGATGGAAGACAGCCGACACGAGCTGGTTGTAGTGGTGGCAGGTTACACAGACAAGATGAGGACGTTTGTAGACTCCAATCCAGGTCTGCGCTCACGGTTCAATCAGTACATCGAATTTGAGGACTACCAGCCGGGGCAGCTTGTCGAAATTTTTGAAGGATTTGCACGGTCTGCCGGGTATCAAGTTTCTCAAGCTGCACGGAACCGTTTAATATTTGTTTTTCAAGAACGCTTCGTCGCCCGAGACAAATCCTTTGGAAACGCACGGCTTGCAAGGAATATGTTTGAGACAAGCATTCGCAATCAAGCTAATCGAATTGCGCCCATTGCTGACATCTCTTTAGAATTGCTTACAACAATCGACGAGGATGATGTGTAGCCTGTACGTGCAGCGCCCCTCACATCCTTCTGGCATGGCGTTGTCGGTTGCGCCGGTTGTTGTGTGTGGCGGTATCCAACATAACGGCGTCTTATGCGCATTGGATGATGCCCCACTGTCCGGCTGCGCCCGCATAAGAGGCCGTTATGTCTTGCGCCCTTCGGGTAAATCCCGCCACACAAGTCAAAGTCAAATTCCATCTCCTTCATCGAGGGGCAGCAAAACGGGGCTGGTGAAGCGCCGCCCCTTCGCCTTTTGCTGCGTTGTCGCTGCGCGGGTTTGATAGCAGCAGAAGTGCATTTTATTTATCGCGGCAACGTCACGGCGCAGGCATGAAACAAAAGCGCCTTCACCGTCACGCCACCGCTGCCGTGAGCGGGTCGTGCGCGTCAACAAAAAAAACCATGCCGGACAAAACCCCCGGCACCGGCTTTTTCATTGCCACACACCACCCTGAGAATCAGGCTTGGTCGCTGCGCGTTCTGTTTGATTGTCCCCGCCCCCTTGCAGGGCGCATCTGCGCTTGCATGCGCAGACCGTTCGTCAGGCTCGCCGCCGTGCGGCTCGAAACCCCTGCCTCACCCCAGCCTGTCAGGCTGCGCGGGGTCGCGCTGCGCTGCTCCTTTCCCGCTCATCCTGCCACGCTCCCCATCCCCTTGCAGGGCGCGTGTGCGCTGGCAGGCGCACACCGTTTTGCAGGCACACAGCATGCTGTGCGAAACCCCTGCTCAACCCCCAAGTGGCTCCCTGATTTATTGATTAAGAGGTACGTGGTAGTATGTTGCATGTATCTATTTAAGTGTGTATATTAGTTTTGCCATGCGATACAGCTACGACCCAAAAAAGAAAGCCTCGAACCTGAAGAAGCACGGTCTGGATTTTGACGATGCGCGGGTCGTGATCGAAAGTGCTCAAACCGTTACCTTTGAGGATTTGCGCTTTGACTACGGCGAAGTACGCTATCTCACTCTGGGGTTGCTGCATGGCGTGGTGGTGGTAATTGCCACGGCGGAGACTGACAAAACGATACGCATTATTTCCATGCGAAAGGCGGATAAACATGAGCAAAAAATCTACTATGAAAATTGCTGACGATACACCCATTACACAGGCTGATATTGACAGCGGGCGGCTGGCGCTACGTAAGCGCGGGGCGACCGGTGCGGTGCTGCCAGGTAAACGCCGGATCAACATTTTTCTGGACAGTGCCACGCTGGAATACTTCAAGGCCAAAGCAGGCGGGCGCGGCTATCAAACCCTGATAAACGAAACTCTCAAGCAGGCGGTGCAGGCGGAAAATCTGGAAGCTGTGGTGCGCAAGACGATCCGGGAAGAAATGCGCAAGGCCGCATAAATAACAAAAAATATAGAGTAAGCAAACACGGTGCTTTTGAGGGTGAATGTGATTCCTCTCTCCGCACCATCTTCAAGTCAAGGCAGAGGACATGCCTTGATTATCTTGTCAGCATGGCTGGCCCAGCACTTGGGGAATTCGCATGACATTGTCTCGACAACGTGAACAGAACCGCCTCCTGAAATACCTTCCTTATTTCGTGGTGCTGTTATTGCTGGCGGTGGCGGCCTGGTATTTCACCCGCCCGGAACCGGTTCGCGTGCAGTTGGCCAAGGCCGAGCGCGGGATCGTGGAGGCGACGGTGAGCAATACCCGCGCGGGAACGATCAAGGCGTGCCGCCGCGCCAAGCTGGCGCCGCCGGTGGGCGGGCAGATCGCGCAATTGCTGGTAAAGAAGGGCGAGCGAGTCAAGGCCGGCCAGATATTGCTGGAACTGTGGAATGACGACTTGCAGGCGCAGGCGCGCCTGGCCGAGCAGCAACTTGCCACGACGACAACGCGGATTGACGAGATATGCACCGTTGCCGAGCTGAGCGGCAAGGAAGCGGTGCGAGCGTGGCAGTTGCGCGAGCGCGGCTTCATTTCTGCTGAAGGACTGGAGCGCGCCGAGACGGATGCAAAAGCCAAACGGGCCTCATGCATGGCGGCGCGCAGCGAAATCGAACAGGCGCGTTCGCGCATCAGTGTGGCGCAAGCCGGTTTGCGGCGCATGGTGCTGCGCGCGCCGTTTGACGGCGTCGTGGCCGACATCAGCGGCGAACTGGGTGAATATGCCACGCCTTCACCGCCCGGCATTCCGACGCCGCCTGCCATCGACCTGATCGATGACCGCTGCATGTTCGTCAGCGCGCCGATCGATGAGGTGGATGCGGCCAACATCAAGGCGGGGCAGGTGAGCCGCATCGTGCTGGATGCGATCAAGGGCAAGTCGTTCGCCGGCAAGGTCAAGCGCATCGCGCCCTATGTGCTGGAGCTGGAGAAGCAGGCGCGCACCGTCGAGGTGGAAGTGGAGTTCGTCGAGCCGCCGACGGAAGAGAAT
>Ga0209343_10000130_pt1 | contig 93322 bp, 120 predicted proteins | sample RifCSPlowO2_02_FD_184026 | JGI IMG/M metagenome (GOLD analysis project Ga0209343, IMG submission 184026) | Groundwater microbial communities from Rifle, Colorado - Rifle CSP2_plank lowO2_0.2 (SPAdes) (version 2) | ecosystem: Environmental > Aquatic > Deep subsurface > Groundwater | place...
ATACATGAATCAATTCATACCCCGGATGAGTATGAGACAAGAATTTTGACAGATTGGATTATGATGAAACAAAGGCCTAAGTATATTAAATAATATTTGGAAATCTATCATTGGTATGTGCCATTTTATTATAAAAAATCAAAAATGCCGTGCTGATACTGCTCCAATTGCTCGCGTACTATAATAATCTGCCTTGGGCTTCTCTTCTGTTTCTTCCTCAATGATTTTCCAATAATATTCAATGAATTTTTTAATAATGGAGTTTTGCGCATTTAACTTATACATTTTAGCCTTTCCAACATTTCTTGTAAATACTACTCTGCCTTCTTTTACAAACTCCTTCCATATAATTTTTAGCATTGCATAAGAGACTTTAGAGTGCTTTGCTATGTCCATCATTGAATAATCATCTTCCACTGCAAATGTAACTAAAAATTCCAAAATTCTGTTCTTAGGGGTATTCCCCTCATATTTTATGAATGCGCTTGTCATTTTATTGTCAATAATAAATTCTTATATTTAAATGTTACTATTTTAGCCACCGATAGCTATTATTTTAGCCTAAACTTTATATATTACTTTTTTATTCTTATTTTTTATGGCAAAAGTAAAAAAGAGTGAGTATATAATAATATCAAAGAAAATAATCAGGCTGTTGTTAAGAGAGACTTGCTGGGGCAAGGGTTCTATGTATCTTGACAATATAAAAAAGTCTGGCTTTAAGGACAACGAAATTCCATTGGTTGAGGATATAATCAATGCTTTAGTAAAGCAAAGGCTCGTTATGAAGAAAAAGCACAAGCACGGCTGGAAGTATTTTTTAAATAACGAAAAAAGGGAAAAATTATTCAGCATTGCAAAAGAAATCGGCAAAACATCAGGTTTGCTGGTATTTATATTCTGAATCAAATAAATTCTTCGTAAGCAGATTGTATTTTGCTCTGACGAGTACGGGACAAGAATTCTTACAGACTGGATTATGATGAAACAGAGGCCTAAATATATTAAATGATTATTTATATTGGTCTGGAACCACCAACCGAGGACCAAATGCCATATTATCCCGCCTTCTTACATTAGCAACTTCATCTTTAAATCCGGGGAATAAAGTTATACCTTGGCTCCCCTTATTTACAGCCCCTATAGCCACCATTTTATGTGCCATTTCCAAGCTCCAATATAAATACCTTAAAACATCGTGCTCTTTTGTACCCGGTTCCTGCTCCAAGACGTCCTTAAATGCGTCTTTAGCCTCCCTCCTGTAATTACTTACTGCTTTTTCAAATTCTTCAACAGTATATTCTGCAAATCTGTCAATCATCAGTTTATGATCCAATTCAATTTCCATTTCAGAAGCCCCTCTAGACAGGTTTACCCTGAATCTCCCTTCAAGCGAGGCATCTTCATCGATTGCGTACGGAGCCAGCCTCCATTGCGACCCAAGTGTGATGGGCTTTCCATTAGGTGGTGAATATACTATAACCCTTGCGCAGCCATCATGGTATTTTCCAGTCTTAGGATTAAATATGGGGATAGAATCCACAAAAGCTTCATAAACAGTAAGGTATTCTTCAAGCCTGACCCCTTTTGATACAGCATAAGTTATATACATCGAAAGCGCCTGAATCCTAGCCAAGCTAATTTCTTCATATGTCTTTCCATTGATTGACTCTATGACTTCTTGCTTTGGAAGTATTTCAACACCTGTTCCGCAATAGGAGCCTCCGCGCTTCCTCACAATCAAGTCTGATGGAATCATGGACAAGAATTCAAGCGAATCCTTTTTTTCATTGACACCAAACCCGTAAATATGCCCAGGCGCAAATCTAACCGCCAATTCACGATTAAACGCTCCAAGAAAATGGGTAAATGGCTTATAATCCAAGAACTGCTCAATCAATGGTGTATTCAGGAAAAGGTGCTGGAAGCGTTCAGGTGCCTCTGCGAGAGTGGATGATGTACTCCGGATGACACCAATTTCTTTAGGGTTCATTGCTATTCTCCTTCCATCCATTAGCGTGAATATAACTGCATTTGGACTGTAGTCTATTTCATCAAAAATGAAGAGAGGCTTTTTTTCCTGTTTTGAAGCCCAAAGATAATATCTATCCTCAGAATCGTCATGCTCTTGCTCAAGTTTGCCTTTGTGGAATTCCAGCAAGTCATCAAGCCATGCAAAATCAAATTCAAAATTAACGCCAAGAATTGAAGAGAATTTTTGGCACCATTCTCGCTGCCTTTCAGTGCTTCTTTCAAGCCTAATTTTCTCTACGATAGTTTCAAGCCTGTCCCTCTTTCTTCTCTGCCAGCTCTCTATAAAAATAGGCTTTCCACCATTATGGGCTGCCAATGTTCTCACAAAAGTTTTGTAATAGCTGAAACCTCCTTCATAAGCAAAGCAATTTGTGCCTGAGTTTACGCCATTAAGCTCTATTGCAATTGGGGATATTTCATCTTCAAATTCTGACAGCTTTACGTCTACCCCATACAAATTTCCTTTCATTAAGTAATAGAACATTAAATAGTTTAAAAATATTACTACTATTGCATAGTTTAAATAAAATTTTCCTATATTTTCACAAAAACATTTATAAACAAAATACTCCTTTTTCAAACTATGACCAAAGTATACATCCAGACAATGGGATGCTCCGCAAATCTTGCTGAATCTGAATTAATGATGGGCTTGCTGCAGGAAGCAGGCTTTCAGATAGTTGATGACCTGGAATACAGCGATGTCAATGTAGTTAATATCTGCACTGTAAAGGGCAATTATAATGCGCTGAGGGAAATCAGGAAAATTACCGAGCAGTATCCCAAAAAAAAACTGGTTGTGGCAGGCTGCATAACAAAGGAATTGATATCCCCTATAAGGAAACTAAGCCAGGATGCTGCTTTGATTAACACCCATAACTTCCACAGGATTGTTTATGCTGTTGAGGAAAGCATGCATGGAAATGCCCTGGAGGCTTTAACCCAGGAAAGAGAGCTTAAAGTAGGAAAGCCAAAAATAAGGACTAACAGGGTTATCGGAATTGTCCCAATTGCCTCTGGCTGCGATGATTCCTGCTCATATTGTTCTGTAAAGCTGATTAAGGGAAACATTTTTTCCTATCCTGAAGAATACATCGTAAAGGAAATTGAAAAAAACCTTGCGCATGGCTGCAGGGAAATCTGGCTTACTTCGCAGGACAACGGCGCTTACGGCATTGACAAGGGGGAAAGGAAGCTTGCAAAATTACTGGACAAGATTATGAAAATTGATGGAAACTTCAAAGTCAGGCTGGGCATGCTGAATCCAAGGCACGTTCCTGAGATGATTGACCATTTGATTCAGATTTACCAGGACGAAAAGATGTTCAAGTTTCTGCACATTCCGGTAGAAGCGGGAAATAATGAAGTTCTGGGCAAAATGAAAAGGAAGTATACAGTATTCCAGTTCAAGGACATTGTTAAAAAATTCAGAAGGTATGTGAAGAATATTACAATCGCAACTGACATGATTGTCGGCTTTCCGGGCGAAACAGAAGCCCAGTTCCATGACACTTTGGAATTGGTGCAGGAAGTAAAGCCCGATATCATCAATATTGCAAGGTTCAGCCCAAGGCCCAATACATCTGCATCAAAAATGAAAGACGCTATTTCCGGGGACAAAAAAAAGGACAGGAGCAGGGTTCTTACAGAGCTGTTCAACAGCATAGCATTGAAAAACAACCAGAAGTGGATTGGGTGGAAAGGAAAAATAATAATTGATGAGCACGGCAAAAACAGCACATTCGTGGGGAGGAATTTTGCATACAAGCCGGTAATTGTAAAAGGAGATTTCCAGCTTGGAGATGAAGTCGAGGTTACTGTCCAGGATGCAACAAACTATGACTTAAGGGCGGAAGTCAATGGAAATGCTGAAGACCATTCAAATCAGGAATTGATACAGATAAGCACTAGCTTGACTTAGACTTAATTTTATTAGTACTATTAAGTAGTATAAATAAAAAGATTTATAAATTGCCCTGAATTAGTTCGGATTATGTCAAATCCAGATCACGAGTATTATCAAAAAACTTTAGAGAAAGTTCGGGCATTGGATAAGCTTCCTACACATAGGGAATTAACTGATTTAATTTATTTTTCTGGAACAAATTACTTCGAAGGGAAAACTGGCTTAAATAAACAATTGTTTGGTCATACTGGCCTAATGGAGACTCCTGGAGAATTTTATTGTGCTTTGCCTTTAGGAGGTTTCATGGACGAATGGGTTCTTAATGTCTTGTCTGCAGAATTTATTGACGCATTGGTTAATTCGATACTTGGCATGGGTATTAGAGGAAACCTTGTTGAGATTGGTGCAGGTACTGGCAAGCTTAGCTATTGGTTAAGACAATATGGCATCCCCATTCATGCTACAGATAAAACACCAGCATATAAAAGAAAAGACTCAAATTCTGATTCTAGTAAAGAAGTGGAGGAATTAGATTGCTTAGAAGCTCTTGACAGATATGATCCTGAATTTGTGTTAACTTCCTGGCTTGATTCAGATGCAGGACAGAAAAATATCATAGACAGAAGAAGTGTTAGAACTTATATTGAAATTGGTTTGATTGGTGACCAGTTTAAGTTTTTATGTGATAGATCTGGAGAAGATTCCGATAGATTTCCTGATTTTGATGTAAGGGTTCTAGAATCTGCTCAAAGATACAGTCTTCCTGTCAATTTGTTTATTCCTTATATCCGAAAGTCTTATCAAAGTGAAAATAGGGGTTTAACATTACTTAACGAATTATTCATTCCATTTAAGGAGGATAACGAAGCATTTATGATGAGACACCCTTCTGTTCACTTATGGACCTTAAAAGAATAGCTAATTTAGCACTTGTATCCTTTTCTTAACAAAAGAGGGAATATAGAAAATATTAATCAAACCAATTCCTTTCAACTCCCTAAAATAGATATTTTTATATAGTTAAAGAGCAATTTAAGAATATTGATGGAAACTATAACCATACCAAAAGAAGAGTATGAGCGCCTTAAAAAGCTCGAAGAGATAGACTGGGAGCTAGTCGAAAGCTTCAAAAGAAGCCTAGAGGACTTAAAGGCAGGCAGAATAAGGCGTGTTAAGTAGATTTAGCCAGTTCTTCCATTAATCTTCTGAATTCTGGCAGGTAAACTTTAATCTTGTCTATTGTTTCCTGTTGGGCTTTTTTATCGCTAATGGAGACCATCAAAGCTGACTCTAAGTCTTCGTAGACAAGAAAATAGATTCTTTTTCCAGAAATTCTTTTTTCTCTTAAAAATTTGAAGCCTAATGAGTCTCCAGTGAAGCCTTTTTCTGATATCTCCTTTTCTATGTTGTTTACTCTTGTTTGCTCTTCTTTCGTCAATAGTTTGTTCATAAGCCTTTCAAATTCAGAAGTTCTGTAAACTTTGAACATAATTTCAATTTATTTTACTTAAATAAAAAGTTATCTAAAAATTCAAACCAATTCCTTCAACTCCCTAAACCTATCCATCAAATTCAAACCTTCTGCAACAGGCTTATATGTAATATAACCTTTATAGGTGTTAACTCCTTTTGCAAAACCACCATCTTCTTTAACTGCATTAATTCCTTTTTCCGCTAATTTCAAAGCGTAAGGCAGTGTCGCATTTGTCAAGGCAATTGTTGATGTCCTTGGATAAGCTCCAGGCATGTTTGTAACGCAATAATGTGTTACGCCATGCTTAACAAAAACAGGATCTGAATGTTTTGTCGGCTTTGAAGTCTCAATGCAGCCGCCCTGGTCAATGCTTACATCAACAATAACGCTTCCTGGCTGCATTGTCTTTACCATTTCTTCTGTAACAACATAAGGCGCTTTTGCGCCAGTTACAAGAACAGCCCCAACAACCAAGTCAGCATCTTTTATGTGCTCGGCAATGTTTTCAGGCGTTGAAAGCAGCACATGCGCTTTTTTGCCTATAAGTTCCCTTAAATTGTCCATTCTTTCCTCATGCCTGCCAAAAAGGTAGACATTTGCGCCCATGCCATGCGCTGTCTTTGCAGCGTGCCTTCCAACAACGCCATCGCCTATGATAACGACTTTGCCATAAAAATTCCCCATGACTTCGCCAAGCTGCATTCCCCTGCCATTGTTGAACTTTGCAAGATAATAGCTTCCTATCGTAACAGACATATTGCCAGCAACAGCAGACATCGGAGCAAGCAAAGGCAGCCTGTTATACTTGTCCTCAACTGTCTCGTAAGCTATTGCGGTTGTTTTGCTTTTTAATAAAGCCTCAGTCAAAGTTTTTGTAACACCGGCAAGATGGAAGTAAGTAAAAACAATCTGCTGTTTCAGGAATTTATACTCGCTTTCCAGGGGCTCTTTAACTTTAAGGACTAAATCAGCGTTCCAGGCTTTTTCAGCATCAACTATTTGCGCACCTGCCTTTTTATATTCCTCATCTGAAAAACCGGAATTAAGCCCGGCATTATTTTCAACCAAAACCTTATTTTTTGCAGAAACTAATTTTTTTGCCCCTTCAGGTGTAAGAGCAACCCTGTTTTCCTTGTCTTTTATCTCTTTTAGAACGCCGATTATAATTTTAGCTCACCAAATTATATATTTATTACATAAAAGTTAATTTAATTTTAATCTGCCTGCGGCGCATTTTAGGCTCGCTCATTGGCTCGCAATTTATTTTTACTTTATTCCAAAAGTCTCATTTGTCATCTTTATTGACTTTTCCACGTCCTTGAAGCCGGTCATTGCCCTTATGCAGTCAATGTTTTCAGGAATCACATTTGACTCCTGGTGTATAGCTTGCATGTAAAGAAGCTTGTTATGGGAGTTGGATGTTACACCTATCGCTTCCTGCCATACGCAAATCTCAGGCATATCGCCCCTCAGCCTGCCGATGTCCCTTGCAAACTCTATTATTTCCGCAGTCGAGCGAAGATGCTCTGCATTCCTCACAACCCTTATCCTTGTTGAATTGTTGAACAATTCTATCACATCATTGACGCTGGCCTTTTTCTTCAGGTCAACAGTCAAGGTATGCAAATGCATCAAAGTGGAAGGCACGCTCAAGGCTGTTGTAAAAATCTCCACATTGTGCAGCACTGTCTGGACATCAGGGCCGTGGTGGCTCGGCATCTCCAAAACAGGAACAATGGCATTTATCGGCCCATGATAAATATCTCCAGGATCTGCCCCTCTCCTTATCATTGTTGCATGCACGCTCGTAATCCCGTATTTTTTATTGACAGCATCCAAAGTCCTGCACAATCCAGTTGTGTTGCAGCTTACTATCCTTACATAATCCTTGTTAATAGCTTCATTATAGTTGCACTGCGCCACAAAGCTTATGCCAGTTGTCTTATGCTTTTCCCCGCCCTGCACAACAGCTTTCAGTTTTCTTGGCTTGTAGTATTTCTCAATGTTTTCCCTGCCGATATCTTTAGGGGTTCCGTCAACAATAACGTCAGCCTCGTCAAGCAGGTTATTCATATCGCCATCCGGAGTTATGCCGTTTGGCTCCAAATCAGGAACATCGCCGATTGTAAATATTTTGTATCCTTTTGCTTTTGCAACCTCTGTATTGAAGCTGTAAGAATGTGTAGTTACTCCAACAAGTTTCATGTCTTTTTGCATTGCAACAGCATCAGCAACCCTTTTTCCGATTGTGCCATAGCCCACAATTCCGACTTTAATTGCCATTTTAACCACCCTCAATTTTCCATTTCTTCTGCATATTTTCCCATTGTTGCCAAGCTGTTTAGCCTGGCACGCTTTAAGAATGCTTTCTGGGCTGCAGGAACATTCTCTTCCCTTCCTTTCCATGCTTTCAATGCAGGATCCTGCAATGCCCTTGCATAAGAAAAGCTAATGTACCATGGCAGTTTCTCCCCTAAAGTATGCATCCGGTTCAGATGCGCAGTTGCTTCCTGCGGCGTCTGTCCTCCAGAAAGGAAATTGATGCTTGGCAGCCCTGCGGGAACTGTTGCTTTCAGGCATTTTACTGTTTTCCCTGCAACTTCGTCAACACCAGCCCTGTTTTGCGCTTCCTTTCCGGAAATGACCATGCTTGGCTTTAGTATTGACAATTCGAGCATTACATTTTCTTTTTTCAAAGAGTCAAAAACTGCCTTCAGGACTTTTTCAGTTGCCTTATAGCACTCATCAATAGAATGTGTGCCATCAATTAAAACTTCAGGCTCGACAATTGGCACAAGGCCATGCTCCTGGCATATTTTAGCATATTTTGCCAAATCTGCGGCATTTCTCGCAATTAATTTTTCACTTGGAGTATTTTCAGAAACAGAATAAACTGCGCGCCATTTTGTAAACCTTGTCCCTGCTTTTTTGTATTCTTCCAAACGATTCCTCAAGCCCTCAAGGCCTTTCGTGTATTGCTCTGCAGAGCCATTGAAATCAGCAAGGCCCTGGTCAACTTTAATGCCCGGCACAATCCCCTTTTTCCTCAAAACTTCGGGAAATAAAATACTGTTATTTGATTTTTGATGCAAAGTTTCCTCAAATAAAATTACGCCGCAGATGTATTTTTCAATTTCCGGCGCAGTAAGCATCACATTCCTGTACTGCCTTCTTGTTTCCTCGGTTGATTCAACGCCGATGCTCGCAAGCCTTTTGGTTGCTGTTCCGACACTTTCATCAGCAGCAAGTATGCCCTTGCCCACAACAACCATATCCTTTATTGTTTTTTTAAGCTCCTCGCCCATTAAATACCACCCTTGTTTTTTTATTTAATTACCAATCCCCATAAGCTGACTTTCTTGTAAAATCATGATGCGCTTCAATAAACCTTACAGTCCCTGACCATGAGCGCATTACAAGGGAATTTGTCACAGCGCCTTTGCTCGTAAATCTGACGCCCTTTAATATCTCTCCATTTGTAACACCTGTTGCGGCAAACATTGCCTGGTCGCCTTTAATCATGTCATTCATCTTGAGCTTCATGTCAATGTCCTTCAAAAAACCCATTTCCTTAGCCCTTTTCCTTTCATCATCGTTCCTGAACTTAAGCCTGCCCTGTATTTCGCCGCCTAATGTCTTTAATGCTGCAGCTGCTATGACCCCTTCAGGCGCAGCTCCAATGCCCATCAGAATGTCAATTCCTGATTCCTCAAAAGCGGGGCTTAAGGCTCCAGATATATCGCCATCCCCTATCAGCCTTATTCTTGCGCCTGCTTTCCTGACATCTTCTATCAGTTTTTTATGCCTGTCCCTTTCAAGGATTATAACAGTTATTTCGCTTGGGTCTTTGCCAAGCTTTTGCGCAACCGCATTTATATTCTCTTCAGGAGTTGCGTCCAAGTCAATAGAGCCTTTTGCCTTGGGCCCTACTGCAATCTTGTCCATGTAAGTATCAGGAGCGTGGAGCATATTTCCCTTAGGCGCTGCTGCCAAAACGCTTATTGCATTTGAGCCGCCTTTTGCTGTTATTGTTGTGCCTTCCAAAGGATCAACAGCAATGTCAATTTTCATCCCATTGCCTTTTCCAACTTTCTCTCCAATGTAAAGCATTGGAGCTTCGTCCCTTTCCCCCTCCCCTATGACTATTGTGCCGTCAATATCCAAACCGTTGAAGCTTTTCCTCATAAGATCGACAGCAGCATTGTCAGCAGCCTTTTCATCGCCCCTGCCCATGTACTTTGCGGCTGATATGGCTGCAGCCTCTGTAACGCGTACAAATTCCAAAGCAAGATTCCTGTCCATAAATCCCCCTGATCCGGGGTTAATATGCTTATATTTAAACTTTTCTATTATCATACTTTATCATACAAAAACCAAAAGGTTTATAAATAGCCAGAAAATGCCTATTTTGGGTGGTGCAAACTAACTTTTTAACTAACAGAAGCACAAGGGGGTGGGGAACATAACTATGATGTTAAAAGCGGGAAGCTATCTATTCCCCCTTAATTTATTTTAATTCAATAAAAATTATAAAAATTTTCAATAAAAAAAGAAATTAAAAAATAAAAAAAACAAATAAAATTTTGTCAATGAAAGAGCGCATTACAATAACATTGGACAGCGAACTTATAAAGCAGATAGACAAAAGGATAGATGGAAATATAATAAAGAACAGGAGCCAGCAGATTGAGATTCTGCTCACAAATGCTTTAGGCACATATAGGCCCCAGAAGGCTGTTATTCTTGTAGGCGGCAAAGGCACAAGATTAAGGCCATTGACCTACGAAAAGCCGAAATGCCTTTTTGATGTCAATGGCAAAACAGTGACAGAGCACCTGCTTGACCTTCTGAAAAAATACGGCGTCAGGGATATAATCCTCTCTGTTGGACACTTGAAGGGGAAAGTGAAGGAATATTTTGAAGACGGCAGCAAATTCGGCGTCAATATAAGCTATATTGAGGAAAATGAGCCGCTAGGGACTGCAGGCCCGTTAAAGCTTGCAAAAAAGCATTTGACTGACAGCTTTATCGTAAGTAACGGCGATGAATTAAAGAATATAAACATATCCAGGATGTTCAGGCTGCACAAAAGAAAAGATGCGTTGGCTACAATTGCATTGACATCTGTCTCAGACCCAAGCCACTATGGCGTTGCAAGGCTTTCAGGCTCGAGAATTCTGGAATTTATTGAAAAGCCAAAGCACGGAAAAGAGCCATCAAACCTGATAAATGCGGGATTTTACATTCTGGAGCCAGAGGTAATTGACATGATTCCAAACGGGTTTTCAATGCTTGAAAAGGACATTTTCCCGAAACTTGCCAAAGAGGGCAGATTAAGGGGCTTTCCGTTTGCAGGCCAGTGGTTTGACATGGGCACATTTGAAAGGTATGAAGCAGCAAAGAAGAAATGGCAGGGAATCGACCCTTACACTGAAGAGGAATGGGATGCGGAGTAAAAAACAGGGTATTGGTTAATCTGTGGGTAGTAAGTGTCAAATGGTAACCTTCGGGTTTTAATCTTCGTATATTGCATCTTCACCTATATCACTAACTATTACTAAAAAATCTCCTTTTGACATTTCATCTTCAATTTTTTTTATATATTCATCAAATTCACTTTTTGGTAAAGAACTTCCTGATTTTGTCTTAATAATCAAGTTATATTCATTCTCATTTATTTTTGGCTCTCCAAATTTAGACATAACACCACCTCAATAAAAAGAAAAAGAAGAAAGTCTATTTAAGACTTTTCTCTAAAAGTTCCTTCCATAAATTGCTCTCGTTTATCCTTGCCCTTTGTGCTGGTGTCATCTTCAATTCTTGATGTGTTACCAATACCCTTATTAGTCAAAGCTTAATTACTTATATCTTTTAAGCGTATCTATAGCTTTTGGAATTTCATCAATATGAGTTATTGCTACTACCTCTTTCTTATTTTTTATATCTTCAAAGTATATCTTCTCTTTTGTTGTTTTACCTCTGAACTCTACTCCATTACAAATAAATGAGGCTGTTGTTTTATGAAATTTAACTTCTTCTGAAATAGCAACAATAAGCCAAAATAAAGGCTCAATAAAAGGTAAAGCATTTTTCCTATGATGTTTTGCTCTTTTTCTCCAAATAGCAAAAACCTTTTGTGAATTGCTCATAAAATTTGGTTCATTTCTTCTTGCTATTATTGTCATAAAAACACCTTGATTTAAGCATTAAATTAAATTTATATGTTTATATATACTTCAGAATATATTACCATATTGAAAATAAATAACCTTAAATATAATAATTATTTCTTTAGTTGGTTTGGGGTTTATAGATGAAAATAATAAAATGCAATAAATGTGGATTTTCCATTGAAGAAAATGAAATAATAAAACGGCGATTAAAAGCAGAATATATTGATAAATCTGCCTTTGATGCAAAATTATGTCCAAATCCAAAATGTGGGGCATCTCTTGCATTTATTGAAGTAACAAATAGGTTAGAGGATGCTTAAATTTTTATAGACTTACACAGAAAAGACTTATTACATATAGGTAAACGGAAAATAAAATTTTTACATCAAAAGAAGAATGGGAAGAATATCGAGAAAAAGTAAAATTGTGTAGAAAAGTTATTCTTGGAAAAATAACTAAAGAAGAAGCAAAGAAAATCGCTGATGAACGAGGCTGGGAATTAGACCGCATAAACAGATAACCACCCTCTCCCTTACCACCCTTTACTTATCACTTAATATTTTACCAGAACTAAAAAACAGAAAAATATATAAACTAAATTAGCCCGAAAAAACATATGGAAACAATAACAATTCCGAAAGAAGAGTACGAGCGCCTTAAAAAGCTCGAAAATATCGATTGGGAATTGGTTGAAAGCTTTAAAAGAGGCCTAGAAGACTTAAAAGCAGGCAGAATAAAAAGGGTTAAGTAGATTTTATTATTTCTTCCATCAATCTTCTGAATTCTGGCAGATAAACTTTAATCTTGTCTATTGTTTCCTGTTGGGCTTTTTTATCGCTGATAGAAACCATTAAAGCGGATTTTAAATCTTCATAAACGAGAAAATAAACTCTTTTTCCAGAAATTCTCTTTTCTCTTAAAAATTTGAAGCCTAATGTATCTCCGGTAAATCCTTTTTCTGATATTTCTTCTTCTATATTTTCAACTCTTTTTTGTTCCTCTTTTGTCAAAAGCTTATTCATAAGTTTTTCAAACTCTGCTGTTCTGTAAACCTTGAACATGAATTTTGATTAATATTACTTAAATAAAAAGTTATCTGAAATTAATCAGTAAAATGCTGCAACACAAGCCGATGACTTAGTGATTACTTAATTTTTATAGAAAGATTTAAAAATTCATCATTATTTAGTGGAATAAAATGTCTCAAGTAATGTCTGGGGCTGTAGGCAATGAATCTTCTTCTAGACTTGAAGCAATGTTAAGAGAAATCTCTGCTATAGAAAAATCAAGTGGTAATTACGCTAAATGGGCAGAGACAGAAATTTCTCTCAAAGCTCTTTCGTTAGGAATTCCTATTACAATTGACGGGATTGTCTTAAATGAAGTAAATGAAGAAAGTGCGCATATATTTATTGCACATTCCCGGCATTTTAGACGAGAAGCCGGAGAACTGTATAGAGGGAAAAGAAAATTTGCAGAAGCCGGAAAAGAATTTGAGTTGGCTGAAGATTATGGGCGGGCAATAATGTTGTATATCGAAGACGGTTCTGATAATTCTATGATAAGGGCAATGGAAATATCTTCTGAACAGAGATTTGGCTTCAGGGAGGTTATAGATGCTTTAATCAAGAAGTCAAAAACCGGCGATGCGCTCGATTTTTTGGAAGAATTAAGGGATGATGAGATTCTAAGTGAGCATGATTACAGCATATTAGGAGAACACATTGTAAAAACAACTTATACAAGAATAATCCGTGAAATCAAGGAAGAGATAAGGAAAGAAGGTGCTGAACCAAAAGGAAGGAATATGTTTGAATTTTGGAAGCAGAGAAAGAGTTTCCTGGCAAAAGGGATATATGCATTCGGTTATGGGTTTCACATTGAAGATGAGGATTTTCAAAAAACATTATACCACATTAGCGGCTCTAGGAACCCTAAAATGCTGAAGATTGGAATAGAACTATGTGATATTCTGATTTATGAAGAAAAATCTATGAGGAAAGGGGGAACGTTAGGAAGAAATCAAGAAAAATTGAGACAGTTGCAAGATAAAAAACTATATTTCCGCGGGATAATGGAAGATAACCCTAAGATTGTAAATTATTTTAGGTTCTGGGCAGAGTTTCTATTCAAAAAAAATGGATATCCTCCTGATAATGACAAAGGGTTTAAATTTGATAATCCTTATGCTAGGGACGCAATTACACTTTTGGCAATTCATGGAAAGCCGGATGAAGCACTTGGATTTGCAGAAAGATATTTGCCACCAGAGCATCCAACAAGATTTAGAGTATTAGATATGATTGGTGATACTCAAAGAATAGCCAAAGCATACGTAGAAATTGGCAAGCCAGTAGAAGCTGCATTAATATTAACTAGAGCCAAATCTTAATTGCACTATATCCGTTTCTAATTTTTTATTTTAACCAATATGAGGCACTTCTAAAATGACCCACAAAAAACTATCTGCAATATTAATTTTAACCCTCCTACTCATACCCCTATCCTATATTCAAGAAGAGGAAAAATGCAAAATACTAATTTACTCATAAAAACCGCAACCTTTATATATTAATGCGTATTCAGGTAGTATACAGGTGATATTTATGGAATTCAGAAAGGTAAATATAACACTGCCGGTGCAATTGTTTGAGAAATCCAAGGAATTGGTAGATAAAGGTCTATACTCTAATTTCTCGGATTTGGTAAGAAGCAGCTTGAGAAAAGAGCTTAAAGAAGACCAGGAGCTTTTGAAAGGGCATAATGAATGGAAAGATTTAGTTGAGTCTATAAGGCATGATTTGAAAAACTCTGAGCTGGCGAAATTATCAGAGCAGGAAATAATCAAAAGACTCAGGCGCACTAGAGAGAAGTTATGGGAAGAGCAGTATGCCTAAAAAATACACTGTTTTGATTGACAGCAATGAGCTAATTCTGGGTCTCAAAGGCAGCAAACCTTCTTCCAAAGCTCTGATAGACGATTTGGATAAATTAAATGAGCTTTGTGATTTCAGAATCAATGAAACAATATTTCAGGAAATAACGAGAAATCTCCCATTGGACGCAAAAGAAAAATTTACAAAGCTTCTTAACGTTGGGATCATTATAAATGAAGCATACGCAACAAACAAAGGCTTGATTGACAAATACAAAAACCTCGGCCTTAAAAAGGGCGATATACCCATTGCCGCTTATGCAGAGTTAATTCAAGCTGATTTTTTAATTTCGGAGAACAGGCATTTCTTGAAAGAACTTAAAACAAAAAAATTTAAGATACTTGATGCTGAACAGTTTTTTAAAGAGATGGTGAAGCAATGAAGCGATGCAATACAAGCTAATTGGCCTTTTTCTATTAATTATTTACTCCTACCCTAAACATTCTCCCACATTTCAACAATATTGTCCACAACGCTGTCAAAGAAGCTTTCTTGGTATGCAATCAATAAATTGACAATTTCATTTTTGTCAATAAGAATCCTGTAGAATGTCTTCCTTCCTTCTTTTACAAAACCAATGATGCCGTTTTCCTGCAGTTTCCTTAAATGCCATGATACTGTCGATGGGGACAAATTAACTGCTTCAACTATCTGCTCGTGATTGCATTTATCATGGATTAATATAAAAAGGATAATGCTCCTGACGCTTCTTTGCCTCAGGAAAGCCATTACCCGGTTATTGTCCGGCTTGAATTCTTTTGGGAAGTATCTCAGGGTATTGCCTTCTTTTCGCTCCTTGACAAGCCCGTGCCTTGCAAGGCATGAAAGGTTGTATTTCACAGTGCCGGAAGCAAGATTGCTCTTCCTTTCAATCTCCCTGAAGTGTATGCCTGCAAATTTCTTCACAATATTGTAGATTTCCCTTCTTGCATCTAGCTCCAGGACTTTTTTCTCTTTTTCGTCAAGGAACTCGTGAGACATCTGAAAGCCTCATTTCTTGATAATGCCTGCAAAGAATGCCAGCAGTATCCCGAAATTGAGCAGGCTTGCCACAGGATCGACCCAGCTCCAGTCTATTGAGAGCAGCTCTATTGATGTCAAAAAACCTTTCACGGCAAAAAGCGCAAAAGCAGCGCTTACATAAACCAGCCTTTCCTTTTTAGTCCTTTTATAAGCCGCCAGGGTGAATATGAGCAAAGCTGTTGCAAGCATCCCGCTGCCTAAATTCAGCAGCTTTTCAGCCTCCAGCCCGAAAATTTCCAAATCGTCATCTTCCTGTGCAAATACAATGGAAGAAAGATGCATCAATAAAACAAAAAGCATCGCATAGAACAGTATTTTGTTTTTCATAGATATCCCTCCTGATTACAAATGAAAATTTTTTATTTTATTGGATTAAAATTCAGGTTATTTATAAATAAATTGGAAAAAATAAAGAGTTATTGGAATTATGTCTCAATTCCCAACACTTCCCCCGTCTCAATATCAATAATCACATCTGTCTCAGGGCCTGAATCCGGGTCAATCTCAACTACATAAGTTGCTTTTCCGAATTTTTTCTCAATCCCGAAATCAGTAACTCTGCCTGGAACCCTTTTCAAGGCAATTGCTTTTGCCTCTTCCTCTGTTATTTGGGTTTTCAGCTCTTCAACAGGCTCGTCTTTTATCTCAGTTTGTTTATTTGAATCAGAGCCTTTTTTAACGTCAATCAATTGTGAGAATTCCCCATCTTCAATTCCAACCTCATAAACTACATTGCCAACTTCAGGGCAGTAATACTTGTATTCCTCATCGCCAGGCTCTAAAGGATTCCAGTCCTTTGTCTGAAGGCAGTTTGAAAATGAGCCGTATTTTACCTTTATGCTTACTCCTAAAGATACTACTTCTCCCATATCCTCAGCCTCTCCTGGAAAATATTCCTGCCTGTAAACATCCCCGACTTCAGGATTTGCTGGCATCACTATTCCCGGCTTGGCTCCATAGTATCCAGCTACCCAAGAGCCTTCTGTGCTTGCAACTTTCCCATCAATAAGCTCTTTTGAATCCTCGCCAAAATACCATACATTTCCAAATTTGTCCTGGGAATACCAGTCCTTCGTGTCCTCTATTAATTCATCATCAAGAAAAACCATGTCCCTTACTTCAATAACATTAACACCCATGATTTTTTTTATATTATTGGTAACGTACACCTCTGTTCTCTCAACCCCTTCCTCAGTACTGCCTTCGTAAATATATTTTGTTCCTGGAGCAAATGTGAGATATTTATTGTTAATCTTTGTGCTGAAATCAGCAGGGTTTATCTGGGGATTGTAAGCCTCTCCTGTGGCTGTTGTTTGTGAAGTCTGGATATTTGCTCCCTTTCTAGAAGCCTCAATTATTAGGAATGTGCCCAATGCCATTACTGCTACCAGTATAATTAAAAACATAATCGCGAGATTTTTTGATTCCATTACTAGATAGATTTTATATTTATTTAAATAGGTTATAGTCCAACCATAGAACAGTAGCACAATCCTCGAAGGGTTATTTTATTGGTTTTTGCCAAAACATTTAAATATAAGTAAGAATTATTTTACTTGTAAAATATTTTGGAGGAGGAAAATGGAACTCAAAACCATAAAGCTAAGCGAGAAAGGCCAGATAAGCATACCAAAGGACATAAGGAGGGATATGCGCTTGAAGAAAGGCGACAAGCTTGTGCTTATGACCCGGGGAAAGCAGTTAATACTGCAGAAAGCGGATTTAGTATTAAAGAAGCTGGGCATAGGCGAAGAATCAATGCAAAGCATGATGGCTTCTGAAGCGGCATTGAAAAAAGACTGGGACAACAAATATGATGAGCGCTGGAACAGGTATTGAACAGAGAAGCATAATACTGGTGCCGTTTCCTTTTTCTGACTTGACAGGCGCCAAAAAACGGCCTGCACTTGTGGTTTCATCATCAGACTTTAACATAAAAAATGATGATGTTATTTGTTGTTTAATTACCTCAAATCCTGAAGACATAGAGCATTCCATAAAGATAACAAATAAGGATATGGAAAGCGGCTTTTTGGAGTTTGAAAGCAAAGTAAAGGCATACAGGATGTTTACAGTCAGCAAAAAATTAATTTACAGGCTTTTAGGAATACTTAATTTAGCAAAATCAAAAGCAGTTATTGAGGAAATTAACAAAATAATTGAAATAAAAAAATAACCCAAAATGCTCTCAACAATCTTCAAAGCCTATGATGTAAGGGGCATTTATAATAAAGGTTTAACTGAGGAAATAGCCTATAAAATAGGCATGGCCTTTGTTTCTTTTTTAAAATGCAAAGATGTCATTGTCGGCTATGACATGCGCCTTTCTTCTCCGTCTTTAAGCAGGGCTTTTATGAATGGAGTTGCTGATTCAGGGGCAAATGCAATCAATATTGGCCTTGTAAGCACTGATGCGCTGTATTTTGCCTCTGGCTCTTTGAAAAAAGCAGGAGTTATGTTTACTGCCTCGCATAATCCATCAGACTATAATGGGATTAAATTCTGCAAAAAAGAAGCAGTTCCAATAAATGAAGACACAGGCTTAAAAAAAATTAAAAATATTATTGAAAAAAACAAATTCGTAAAAAAAAATAAAACAATAAAAAAAGGAAAGATTATAAAAAAAGATATTCTGGATAATTATGTAAGACATATTCATTCTTTTATTGATATTAAAGCCTTAAAAAAATTAAAAATTGCTGTTGACGCTGGAAATGGAATGGCTGGAAAAATAGTGCCGATGGCATATAAGAGCCTTCCAGTAAGAATCATTCCATTGTATTTTGAATTGAATGGAAGTTTTCCAAACCATCCTGCAGACCCCTCAAGGCCTGAAAACATGAAAGACTTGCAGGAAAAAGTGGTTGGGGAAAAAGCTGATTTTGGGATGGGATTTGACGGCGATGCTGACAGGGTTTTTTTCGTTGATGAAAAAGGCAGCATTGTCAACAGCTCTTTAATCAGCTCTCTGATAATAAAAAGCATCTTGAAAAAACACCCGAACAAAAAAATAATATATAACCTTGTATGCGGCAAAATAGTCCCGGACACAATAAAGAAATTTAATGGAAAGCCTATAATGGAAAGGGTCGGGCATTCCTTTATTAAGAATACAATGAGAAAAACAAATGCTGTCTTTGCCTGCGAGCATTCCGCGCATTATTATTTCAGGGATAATTTTAATGCGGATTCCGGGTTGATTGCCAGCTTAATTGTAGCAGAAATTGTTTCAAAAGAGAATAAGCCTTTATCAAAATTATTAAATGAATTTAGAAAATATTCAACACTGGAAGAGACAAATTTCAAAGTTGAGGATAAAAACAAAAAACTGAAGGAAATTGAAGATTACTATAAAAAGAAAAAACCAAAAAAAATAATAAAAATAGATGGAATAAGCATTGAATTTGATGATTTCTGGCTCAATGTAAGGCCAAGCAACACAGAGCCTCTGCTTAGGGTTAATATGGAAGCTAAAAGCAAGGAGATTCTGGAAGAAAAGAAGGGAGAATTAATAAAATTAATTGAAACAAAATAAAATTATTATCTTTCTGCCTCGATTACAATTTTATTGCCGACTTTTGTTATCGCTATCTCAACATTCTCATTTAGTTTAAGCTGCTTTTCCAAGTCATTGGGTATCCTAAACACCAGGCCTTTGCCGCTTTTTGACAGATGCCTGTAAAGCTTTAATGGCTCAGGCCAAACGCCTAATTTTCTTGCTATTGAAATAGTCCTTTGTGTTTCTTCTTCAAATGGGAATTCCTCATTGCAATTGCTGCATCTTTCTCCTTTAACTATAAAGATATAGCCTTCTACTTCCAGAGTTATATCCTCTACTTTTTCTAAAATTCCTTTTTCACATATTAGGCATTTTCTCATTTTCCTTCAGCTCCTGTTATTACAAAAATTTCCTTGAATCCCTCATCTTTGATAAATATCAATTTTCTGCTTTTTCCCTTTACTCTTGTATAGGCTTCGTATTTGTTTTTGCCGACCTTATTTACTTTGTACGCGTTTTCCAAAGCGTCCCTTAATGCAAAAATATCATAATCCCATTTTCTCATCCATGTCAAGATGAAATGCTTGCTTGGCCTGATTCTGTAGTCACTAGTATTCATAACTTTTTCACTATTTTTTGTTATAATTTTGTTATTTATAAACTTTTCTGTTTTTGGAGGGATTATTGAAGCGCTTTAGCTGCAGGGCAGCAATAAAAAAGGACAATATTTAAAAAAGGCAGGGATTTAGAGGCAGAAGTTAAAGGGGATAAGTTAGTAATTGAGAAAGATGACTAAGATTTCTATAAAAGATTGGCTTGAAATTAGTTTAGGATTTTTGCTTTATTGGCTATTAGTTTATATAGTTAGTCTTATTTTTGGATTTAAATTCTTGAGTTTTCATTCAATCTTGTTTGCATTAATATACCTATTCATAGTCTATGTAAAATATAATCCTATAAAACTAAAAAAGAAAAAATAATTTTTTATTATTCAGTTGACAAAAAAATGACACCCACCTTTTAGCAACATTTAAATACTATTAATATATCCCCTAATTTGTGAGAGAGAAGAAAAAACCAAAAAAGACTGTCTTCTCATTAGGTTAAGAATGGCTACAAGAAAATTAAAGCCCGTTTTGCCGAGCTTGAGGGAAAAGAAGAGATATCTGGCTTTTGAAGTATTGTCAGAGGAAAAAATAACTGATTTTGACGCGGTTGCAGAGTCGATTTTAGCCAATTCGGAAAGGTTTTTGGGCGAGCTCGGAATGTCCAAAGCCGGCGTTTTGATGATGAAAGACAAATGGAATGAGGAGATGCAAAGGGGATTGCTGAGGGTAAACCACAAGAATGTTGGCAACCTGAGGGCAGCCCTGACAATGATTGATAAAATAAAAGAGGAAGAGGTTATTGTTAAGAGTGTGGGTGTTTCAGGAACACTGAAAAAAGCTGAAAAAAAATATTTGAAAATCGCGAGTTGAGAAAAAAATGGCAAGAAATGAAAGCATGCAGCCGATGCCGCATCAATTGATGGGCTATGACAGGGCAATAACAATGTTCAGCCCTGATGGGCGATTGTTGCAGGTTGAATATGCAAAAAAGACAGTCAGGCAGGGCTCTACAGCAATAGGCATGGTCTGCGCAGACGGGATTTTATTTGTAGCTGACAAGAGGATTGTTGACAGTTTGGTTGTGCCTGAATCAGTTGAGAAGGTATGGCAGATTGATGAGCATATAGGCGCCACAGCAGCAGGCATATTGTCTGATGCGCGTGTCCTAATAGAAAGGGCGCAGCTGAGGGCCCAGCAGAACAGGGTTACTTATGACAGCGAGATTGACGTTTTATCCATAGTCAAGGACATCTGCGATTTGAAGCAGATATGCACCCAAAGCGGCGGCTTGAGGCCGTTTGGCGTCTCGATACTTGTCGGAGGCATTGACAATCACGCTCCGAAATTATTTGAAACCGACCCAACAGGGATTTATTTTGAATACAAGGCAACAGCCATTGGCGAAGGCGAGGTTGAAGTTGAGGAAATCCTGCACAATGAGTACAAGCAGGAAATAACCGTGGAAGAGGGCTTAAAGCTCGCGCTAAAGGCGCTTAAAAAAGTTTTAGGCGACAATTTCAACATCGAGAGGATAGACGCTGCCTGCATCAGGACCGAGAGGAAAAAATTCACCAAGTTCTCAAAGGAAAGCCTGGAGAGGATAGCGTCAGAGTTCAAGGAAAAGAAAAAGAAGTAAGATGGTAAATGTTGACGAGGCGATTATAGCAAGATTAAAGAGCAATAACCAGCTTTTTGAAATTCTTGTTGACTGCGACATGGCGCTTGCGCTAAAGGAAGGGAAGAATATAAGCTTAAAGGATGTCTTGGCTGCAGACAAGATTTTCAGCGACGCAAAGAAAGGCCTTGAGGCAAGCGAAAACGCAATGAAGCAGATCTTCGGGACATCAGAGCCTGAGGAAGTCGCAAAAATAATCATAAAAAAGGGCGAGATCCAGCTAACCCGGGAGCACAGGGCAAATTTAAGGGAGCGAAAAAGAAAGCAAATCATAAACATGCTGCACGTAAATGGAGTTGACCCAAGAACGCACCTACCGCACCCGCCGCAAAGGATAGAAAATGCGCTTGAAGAGGCGAAGTTCCACGTGGAAGAATTCGGGCAAGTACACGAGCAGGTGCAGGAAGCGCTTAAAAAGCTAAGGCCGATACTTCCGATAAAATTCGAGGTCAAGGAGATTTCAGTCAAAATACCGGCGCAGTTCGCGGCAAAATCATACCAGGTTTTAAGCATGTTCGGGACAAAATTAAGGGAAGAATGGCAGAATGATGGATCGCTGCTTACTGTGCTTGAAATGCCGGGCGGCCTTGAAAGTGACTTTTATGATAAGATAAACTCATTGACGCATGGAAATGTTGAAACAAAGGTTTTGAAAATAAAATGAGTAAGTTGCTTGTAAATGAAAAGGAAATTGTAGTTCCAGGAGAAACGTTGGCTACGGGAATGGACAACCTTCCGGGGAATGGCACATACAGGGACGGGGAGAATATAATAGCATCCCGCTTGGGCCTGGTTCAATTAGAGGGAAGGGCGATAAAGCTGATACCATTGGCAGGAAGGTATATCCCGAAAACAGGTGATACCATTATCTGCAAAGTCATTGACGTAAGCATTAACGGCTGGCGCCTGGACACAAACAGCCCATATTCAGCAATGATGTCATTAAAAGACGCTACATTCGATTTCATTGCAAGGGGCGCTGACTTAACGCAATATTATGACTTAGGGGACTATGCTGTTGGGAAGATAATAAATGTGACAAGCCAGAAGCTGGTTGATGTTACAATGAAAGGCCCTGGATTAAGAAAGCTCAAAGGAGGCAGGGTTGTTGAGGTTGCAAGCAATAAAGTGCCGAGAATCATCGGTAAAGCAGGCTCTATGGTCTCAATGATAAAAGACGCAACAGGCTGCAACATAACTGTCGGCCAAAATGGGCTGGTGTGGATAGAAGGCACGCCGGAAAATGAGTTTTTGGCAATACAGACAATAAGGAAAATTGAGAATGAAAGCCACTTAAGCGGCCTGACAGATAAGATAAAGGCCTATCTGGAAAAAGCAAAGAAAAAATAATGCGAGCAATGCGGCGAGCCTAAAATTTGCCGAAGGCGTATTAAAAAATCAATAATATTCAATGAAAAATAAACAATAATTAAAAACATTTTAAAAATTAAAAAAAATAATATAAAAATGGCATACAAGGAAAGATTAAACAAGAGGGGCTTTGAAGAGACAAGGCCTATTGAGGCAAAAGTCGGCATAATCAAGAGAGCAGACGGCTCTGCTTATTTCAGGATAGGGAACACAATAGCTTATGCAGCCGTTTACGGCCCAAGAAACCTGTTTCCAAGATTTTTGCAGGATCCCCAAAGGGGAATTTTAAGGTGCAATTACAACATGATGCCGTTTTCAGGCTCTGGCGAGAGGGTCAGGCCCGGAGGCTCAAGGCGCTCGAAGGAAATTTCTTTGGTTACAGGAAAGGCTTTGCTGCCCGTCCTTAATCTGGAAGAGTATCCTAATACTGTTGTTGATGTTTTCATTGAGCTGCCGCAGACAGAAGCCGGCTCAAGATGCGCGGGAATTTGCGCTGCATCAATGGCTTTGGCAGATGCAGGCCTTATCATGAAGGACCTTGTTGCGGCTGTTTCAGTCGGCAGGGTTGATGACAAGCTGGTTGTTGATCTGGATTACTCTGAGGAATCTTATGAGGGCATTGTAGCAGACATACCTATTGCAATGATTCCCAACAGCAATAAGATAACCTTGCTCCAGATGGACGGCATGATCCCAAAAGAAGATGTTAAAAAAGTGCTTGAAATGGCAAAAAAGGCATGCAAAAAAATTTATGAAGTGCAAAAAAGCGCATTAAAGGATAAATACAAGGTGGAGCAGGATGTATAGCGAATTAAGAAACCACATAATAAAGCTGTTTGAATCGAATGTAAGGCTTGACGGAAGAAAGCTTACAGAATACAGGAAGCCTGTTACGGTGGAGTATGGAGTAACTAACACTGCTGAAGGCTCTGCCAGGGTTAAAATAGGTAACACAGAGGTTATTGCAGGAGTAAAGATTGAGATTAACAAGCCATTTCCTGACACGCCTGCTGAAGGAGGCCTTGTTGTCGGCGCTGAGCTTCTGCCGCTGTCAAACCCCGATTTTGAATTGGGGCCGCCGGGCATAGAGGCAATAGAGCTGGCAAGAACCGTTGACAGGGGCATAAGGGAAAGCAAATGCGTTGATTTCAAGAAACTGTGCATTGAAGAGGGCGAAAAGGCATGGTTTTTGATTATTGATATTGTCACAATCAATGATGCAGGAAATTTGAGCGATGCATCATCACTGGCTGCCTTGGCTGCGCTAAAAGACGCAAGGTTTCCGAAATTAGAAGGCGAGAAACTGAACTACAAGGAGAAAACAGATAAAAGGCTGGATATAAAAAACAGCCCGATTGCAGTCACTGTCATAAAGATAGGTGAAAAGTTTATTGTGGATCCTGACACTGATGAGGAAAAGGCGATTGACGCAAGGCTTATGGTCTCGTCAATAGAAGACGGCACCTTGTGCGCCATGCAGAAAGGGGGCAATTACCCGCTGACAGCCGAGGATATCATAAAAATGGTTGACATCGGGATTGAAAAGGGAAAAGAGCTTAGGAAGGCGCTATGATGGAAAACGAAGAATACACTAAATACGAGCAGGCAAGGATAATAGGGGCAAGGGCTTTGCAGGTTTCAATGGGAGCGCCATTTTTGATGAAGCTAAATGTTAAAGATCTGGAAGAAATGTCCAACAACCCTGTTGAGATAGCGAAAATTGAATTTAAGGCTAATTTGATTCCTATAACAGTTAAAAGGCCTATGCCAAAAGGCAGATTGAATAAAGCGGATTAATTCTTTTGAAATTTTTATTATTCAACTTTAATTCATTAAAATATGAAATTAAGGGAGGAAAGATATAGGTTCCACTTTACCGATTTGCAATGCCCTCCACCCACCCGTTAAGATTAAGCAATAAAGTGCAACATTTTACTATAATAAATGCGAGCTAATGAGCGAGCCTAGAATTTGCGGAGCATATTTTTAATAATTAAGAATAAAGTTAATTGAAATAAAATAAATAAAAAATTTAATTTAAATAAAAAATGGACACTTTAAGTGATGAAAGGCTGGAAAGGGAATTTAAAGCGACGAAAAAGGCATTGGACGGCATAAAAATAATAATAAATAATGATGATAAGAATTATGAAGCTGCCTTGGAATTTCTCGACACAGCGCAAAGATATTATAATGATGCATTGTATTTCAGGGAAAAGAATGACAGGGCATCTGCATTCGGCGCATTGAACTATGCATTTGGCTGGATTGATGCCGGAAAAAAGGTTGGGTTTTTTACAGAGAAATGACTGCTCGCTTCAAAAATAAAAAAATTTAATTTGAAAAAATAAAAAAGAATAAAGAATTGATTCAGTAAAAGTCAATTCCCAATTCTGTGCTCATCCTGTTTACTTCCTGCCTTCTTGCCCTTTCATCAACCTTGCCCAGAATCCACGGGCTGTTGACTCCAGTAATTATTGTCATCACTGTGAGCCTGCCTTTCATGCTGTCTGAAACCCTTGCTCCCCAGATAACGTTTGCATCCGGGTCAAGGTTTTCAGTTACAATTTCCCCAATCCTGTTGACTTCGTCAAGAGTCATGTCGGGGCCGCCTTCCACATGTATCATAGCTCCAGTTGCACCTTTGTAGCTTATATCAAGCAATGGGTTGCTCAAAGCGCCTTTAACAGCCTCTTCAACTCTGTTTGTTGTATCAGAAGCTCCTACGCCAATAGCTGCTACGCCTCCATTTGTCATTATAGCCTTAACATCAGCAAAGTCCAGGTTAACCAGTGAGGGGACTGCAATAGTCTCAACAATTCCCCTTATCATTGTTGCAATCAATTCATTCGCAACGGCAAATGCCTGCTGCACAGGCAAATTCCCGGCGATGTTGACAAGCCTGTTGTTATCAATAACTATGACTGTATCAGAAACCTGCCTTAATTGCTGCAGGCCAAATTCTGCCTTATCAATTCTTGCCCTTTCAATATTAAACGGCATTGTTACTGTGCCTATGACAATCGCGCCACCGTCTTTTGCAACGCTTGCAACAACCGGGGCTGCGCCAGTTCCGGTGCCTCCTCCCATGCCTGCGCATACAAAAGCCATGTCAGAGCCCTTTAAGCACTCCTTTATTTCCTGCAGGCTTTCCTGGGCAGCTTCAGCGCCTTTGTTCGGAAATCCTCCGCATCCTAATCCTCTTGTGACATCCCTGCCAAGCAAGAATTTCCTGTCCGAATCTGTTATATCCAAATGCTGCTTGTCTGTGTTGCATGCGATAATCTCGGCTCCTTTAATGCCTTTTTTGTAGAGCCAGTTTATCATGTTGCAGCCTCCTCCGCCTACGCCAATAACCTTTATGTTCGCATTTCCTATTGTCCTGTCAAAATCCTGACTTGGGCCGTTTTTCAACGCCTCTTTTATTAAAAAATCCATTCTAAATCACCTCATATTTTCCAAAATAAATCGTGGAATAATACCTTTAAAAGAGCTAGTATATAAATGTTACGTTTTTGTATACTAATATACAGTTGTAGTGCCATATATATGTTGGAGAAGATAGTTATATTTTTAGGCCCTGAATGGCAGATTTTATGGCTATGGTGCCTTTTGGGAAGAAATTGGTATGTTATATTCAATTCCGTCTGCTCTCTTTTTGCCTCTAAGACAGCAAATTTAAATAGTTAGGTCTTATATTGGTAACGCATGGAAAAAAGGGTTGGCAAATTTATTTATTGGGCACCAAGAATTTTATCAATAATTTTTATATTATTTTTAGCATTGTTTTCTTTGGATGTTTTTGAAGGAAATTATGGATTCTGGGAAACAATTGCAGGGTTGTTTATGCACAATATTCCGGCAATGATTTTATTGATAGTTTTAATTATCTCTTGGAAACGCGAGATTGTCGGGGGGATTGGTTTTGTCCTAGCAGGAATTTTATATATTGCAATGATTTTGATGAATATTATTACAACTGGTTTTGAATGGTATTACTTATTATGGGCTCTGCAGATTTCTGGAATAGCTTTCTTTATAGGGATTATGTTTCTTGTGGGTTGGTTCAAAAAGAAAAAATAACGCGAACCGCCTGAACTCAAAAATTTTTCCGGAACATTGCACTAAATTTTTGCCCTTCGGAGAATATAGCAGCGATTTGTATATGTTACACAAACATTCATTCCATTTTCAAAAACTCATTAATATATTCCATTATTTTTTCCTTTTTCTCGGCATTGATTGAAATCTGCTTCCCATAGCTTGTTTTTTTCAAATGCAAAATGCCCTCCTTAATCATCTCTTGGGACATATTTTTTGCCTTGCCTCTCAAATCCAGAGGAAAGCCCTTTTGTAAGTTATCCAAAGCGGTATGGCTATGCTCAAATTTTCCTTTACGGGTCATCTTATGCAGTATTTTGCCTTTGATTTGGGAATCTGTCCACATAAATAAGTCCACCAAAATAGACTTTGAACAGCAAGATTTATATATTTTCCCATAATTAACGAAGTTTATGGAAGAAAAATCTTTACTATTAAACCTGACAGGCGACATGCCCCTTTTTAAAATAATTGACTTCCTGTTGGAAAACAAGGGGATGGACTTCAGCAAGAAAGATATAGCCAAAGGAGCGGAAATTTCCAGAGCATCACTATTTAACTACTGGAACGAACTAGAGCGATACGGCATTGTAAAAGTAACAAGGAGTTTTGGGAAAACAAAATTATACACTTTAAATTCAAAAAATCAGGTAGCGCAAAAAATAATTGATTTGGAAAAAACTCTTATTGCTGAAGCATTGGGCAAAGCCAATAAGAAGAATGAAATTATTATTGAAAACTAATTCTATTCACAAAGCAGCCCAGCCCTGCTTTATAAACTCTACAGCCAAAGCAACAAGTATAAGCCCGAAAATTCGCGCAATTACGTCACATCCCTGCCTTCCAAAAATCCTGAACAGCAATTCTGTCTGCCTCAGGACAATCCATGCAACCATGAGGTTAAGCAAAGACGCGATCAAAGTTGTCAGATATCCAAACTGATTAACTAAAATAATGACAGTGGTTATGACACCAGGCCCCGTAATCAAAGGCGTTGCCAAAGGCACAGCAGCCAATTGATATTTTTTTGCCCTCTCCTCCGTCAATCTCAGGCCCAAGGCAATCTTTATGCCCAGAATCATCACTATAATGCCTCCCGCAACTTTAAACCCATCGACGCTTATCCCAAAAAATCCCAACGTCGATGTTCCGAAAAAAAGAAAAGCCAAAAGCACAATGCCTGCTATAAACACAGCTTTATTTACATTCCTTGCCCTTTCCTTCACAAAAAGCCTGCCTGTTAAAGAGTAAAAAATGGGCAGGTTTCCGAAAGCGTCCATTACAACAAAAATGGCAAAAAATGCTTTTACCAGTTCTTCAAGCGGCATAATTTTATTTTAGAATTAATGCCTTTTTAAATATTTTTATTTTGTACAGATTATTATTGACAAACATTTTTATTTTATTTTGAATGGAGTTACTTAAAAAATTTTTAATTGATGAAAATTTTGATTATTTAATTTTATAAACATCCGGCTCCATAAAAACCTTTTCTATGCCGACAGCCAGGCCCTTGTCTTTTTTCATCATTTCCTCTGAATTCATTTTTGCAGTCCCCATGGCAATGAGCTCATTCTTCAATGTCATCACCGCAACTTTATCGCTTTCATTGATTTGGTCATTTAATCTGCTTATCCCGGGAATTTTCAGGTCAACGCCGTGGCACAAGCTTTCAGCTGTCGTGTCAAAAACCCAGATTTTGGGCAGATGCGCGACTGCATTCTCAACCGGCTGTATCACCTTCCTCAAAAATTCGTCATTGTTTTCATTCTTATGGTAATGGAAGGCGTCAATTAAATCGTGCAGGGTAAACAAAGTTTCTTCTGTAAAAGGCCCTGCTTTTGTCCTTCTTAATTCTGCCATATGGGCGCCAATGCCTAATTTTTTCCCGAGGTCATGGATCAGCTTCCTTATGTAAGTGCCCGCTTCTGTTCCCACCCTAAATAAAGCGTCTTTTTCCTCAATCTCCAGAATTTCAAAATAATAGATTTCCCTTGTCCTTAATTGCCTCTTGACAGAGCTTTTTATCGGCGGCAGCTGCTCTATTTTTCCGGTAAAATATTTTTTTATTGTTTCCCTTAATATTTTTTCCTCAGCTTCCTTGTGCAGGTGCATTACGCCTATATATTCCTTGCCTGCTGTCAGCAAAGCCTGGACAACTTTTGTTGCCCTTCCTAAAGCTATTGGCAAAACTCCTGTTACAGCAGGATCCAAAGTGCCTGAATGCCCGGCTTTTTTCAGCCCTAAAATTCTCTGCACGTAATCGCTCACCTGGTGGGAAGTGGGGCCTTTTGGCTTGTCCACATTGACAACGCCGTAATTGATGATTTCCTCAGTTTTCCTTTCTTCTGGCCTGCAGCCATATTTTTCATCAGTTTTTGCTTCTTTTTTTACCAGAATTTTCCTTTTTATTCTTTCAAAGGGCAGTTTGTTTTCCATATCCATAGAATTCTTATTTTTTTAATAAAATTATTGGTTTTAGATTAATGGATTAAGGTTAAAAAAAAGAATTATAAAAGGCTCAAACGCTCCTTGGCGCTGTCGGCCTTGATTCCTGCAGCCTCTGCTTTGGAGGCATTTTTTGGGCACGCTTTGGAGGATGCTCTTTTTGCAATTCCTTGATTTCCTCTTTCTCAATCTCCTTAGCTTTATCCAACTTCTCCTCTTTAGCTTCCTCTATTTTTTCCTCCAGGACTTCTTCTTTTGTCTCTTCCTTCTCTTTCTCTACCTTGGCTTTTTTCTTCTTTGTCTCCTTCTCTGCCTCTTTGGCTTTTTCAATCTCCCTTTTCGCCTTCGGAGGCAGCTCGGCCAATTCCACTTTTACAAAGCCCTTGTCGTCCTTTATTGCGTTTACTTTAACATGATGCGGCGGATTTTGTATTCCGTCTTTCCATATGAACTGGTTGGCATATTTTCCTATTAGCACGTTTTCTGATTTCATGTGCTTGGCAATAAACTGCCTTAAGGCAATAACAGCCTTTTTGCTCCTCTTGTACCTAGGCGCTTTCATAAACTCCTTTCTTAAAGGAACATTGTAAACTCGCTCCAGTACAACTTTTGCTTCTGCTTCTTTTTTTGCCATTTTATCTCATGAATTCTGCTAGATTACGACTGGCTCCAGAACCTCTTTCTGCAGGGCATTCTCCCAGATTTCCGAATGGGTTTGTGCAGCCTGGTTTGTCACTATCGACTTGAATCCCAGTTCCGAGCAATTCAGCCCGTAATCCCGGTGTGGTCATAGCCCTATGCCTCGTATAATCAGCCTTCATATTTGGCTCATAAAAACCGCACTCCGAACATCGAGAATATTTAGGATTCATTTTTGATCATGCCTTTGTCTTTGTCCTGCGCCAGCTTCTTTTTACCCTAGTGTGCCTTCCAGGATGAATTCTTCTTGTCTTGCCGTAAATTTTTAATACTGTCCAGAAAGGGGCCCATCTGGTCTGCTTGTGCTTCTTTGCCAATCTTTGCTTCCTGCTTGGGTGTTTATAGCGTGCCATTTTTGTCTGCAATATCCGATCTAGGATCATGATAACAAGGAGCATTCATTATCTCCAAAACCGATAAGTAGCTATTTTCTCTATGGTAAGTTGCTGTTCCCACAACCCAACCTTCTTTAACCTCCTGCCCCGTGACAGAGAGGATACAGTTTCCATGCACATCAGTTAATGTTAAATTCTCCAAGTTTGGCGAGTGGAATGGACTGGCACGAAAGCCTCTAAATCTAAATACCGAATTAGGTTGGTCCTTTCTTATTTCATTTATATCAGTAAAAATTTTAAGGCTATCTGTCATTTCAAACTCTCTTAATTTTGATGTCTTTTTTCTTCTGCTCTAATTTTTTCAAGATTTCCTTTAAAGTATTGTCGTCAATCTTTTGCGCATGGCCCTGCTGCATTGCATTTGCAATGATAACCAGCAGCTGGACAGCTTTTTCAGGGAATGCTGCCCTTAAATTGCCATACCTTTCCAGAGCCCCTTTTGTCAAAGCCTGCTTCACTATCGCTTCCAGCTGCGCAATCTGCTGCTGCATCTGCGCCTGCTCCTGGGCCTGCTCCTGCAGTTTTTCGCCTTGCAGCTTCCTTAACTCTTCCAGCCTTTTTTTTCTTATATCGTCAAGCTCTGGCATTGTTTTTTGGATTGATTGTTATATTTCAATTTTCAAAATATTTTTACTTTTCTTCTTTCTTTGCCTCTGGCTTTTTCTCTTCCTTACTTGCCTCTTTTCTCTCTTCCTTCTTTGCTTCTGATTTTTCCTCTTTTTTCTCTGCCTTTGCCTCTTCTTTCTTTTTTTCTTCCTTTTTTGTTTCTCTCTTTTCCTCTTTTTTCACAGCTGTCTTCTCTTCCTTCAGCTCCTCTTTTTTCTCAGGCTTTGAGCCTTTGGCAATTTTAGTCGCGATTTTATCCAAAAATGATTTTCCTTTTCCCGTCATAATTCTGCCCTTATGCACACCTTTTTGCGCCTGCTTCACAAAGCCGGCTTTTTCTAGCTGCTGCAGGATTTTCCTTATTATGTTTCCGGAGCCCTTGTGATGGTGCTCAGGCTTGTAGCCCTTGTTTTCTTTTCCGCCGTATTTTGTCCTCAGCTTTGAAACTCCTATGGGCCCCAGCCTGTAAATTGTCCTTAAAACAGCAGCAGCCCTTATATACCACCAGTCTGCATTTACAGGAGGCCTTTCCTTGTGCACTCCGGTCTTGACAAAAGGCGCCCACGCAGGAGGCTTTATTTCATTGACTTTTTTCAGCTCTTCAGCTACTTTTATAATTAATTCCTGTGCATCAGCATCGTACATTGTTGGCATTTTATTTTTTAAATTTTGTTTATACAATATAAATTTTTTAATATGTCTTCGACAATTCTACTGCTCGGCTTCGCTGTCTGCCACACGCTCAGCCTCGCCATTTATTGCAATAAATCCGAGGCAAAAATTTCTTGGCAGTAAAATTTTTGCCTAGACTAATTATTGTTGCCAAAGGCAACGGATTTAATTTTTTTATTTCAATAAGTACAATTTTCTTCGCACCTTGCGGTGCTAGAATGGCTAATTGGCATTAGCGCATAAAGGAGGATTCTTATTTTATTTATAAAGATTGTTGTTTTTTAATGTTAAAATCGCAAATAATTTTTAATATGCTTCGCAATGAGTGCTATTGAATTTATATTATCTTAGGATTTATTTGTATGCTTTCAGTAGCAGATTATTTTTCCTGAAGAGCGCGAAAAATAGCATCATTCTCCTTATGAAGGAGGGATTTACTCCAGCATTGAATAATTTCCTTGCCCCGAACATGCCATGCTTAATATATTTTATTTCAAAGGATTTAAAGCCTGCATCTATGCACATCATTTCCAAGGATTCTTTGGTTGGATAATACTTATGAGTATAATCTTCGAACATCCTGAATTTCCAATATTTTGCATTTGGCGTCCTTAGTATTAATTTGCCTCCCGGCTTCAAAACTCGCCTTATTTCCATCAGGCAGTTAAGCGGATCTTTCATATGCTCCAAAACGGATGTGCAATTTACAGCATCGAAAGTATTATTGCAAAAAGGAAATCTTGAGTTAAGGTCGCATTGCCTTGCGTTCAATCCCCGTTTTCTTGCAATTTCAAGCTGGCTGTTGTCAATATCAACCCCCCAACTCTTCCTGCTGCAATGAACAAGGAAGTTCCCCACGCTGCAGCCAACGTCAAGTATCTTTTCAGCAGGGTTTGAAAAGAACATCGCATAATGCAAGTCAAATCTTTTCTTGTCGATTATATAGTGTTTTGAGTAATAGCTGTTTTTGTTCATTTTTTGTGAGGGAACAAAAAAATCCGCGCTTTATTTCGCCGCTTTCATTTTTCCTGGATGAAGGCATTTATGCCCGTATTTAAATTTTTTGGTATTGATTTATTATAGATTTGAAGTAATATTATTATTTAATTGCCACTATTATGTTACCCATGGCAAAAATATCAACAACAGACATCAGCTGGGTCAAGAGAGGCAAACAAAGAAGAGAGATAATAGTGCATATTGATAATGAAGAAACGCCAACGGAAATTGCAAACAAGTCAAAATACTCCCTTAATCATACGTCCAGAATACTAAACGAGTTTAGGAAAAAGGGTTTTGTAAAATTGCTAAATCCCCAGCAAAAAACAGGAAGGCTTTATGTATTGACAGACAAAGGCAGGGTTATAAGGGATAAGCTGCGGCAAGCTCAAAGATAACCCTTTTCTTTAAAGCTGAAGTACCTATTGTGGCCTATTATTATATGGTCGATAACCTCTATTCCTAAAATCTTACCTGCCTCAACAAGCTGTGTTGTTATTTCTACATCATCGTCGCTTGGCTTTGGATCGCCAGAAGGATGGTTATGAAGCAAAACGATTGCGGCAGCTCCTTCTTCAAAAGCCGCCTGGAATATTTCTCTTGGATGTATAACCGAGGCATTTAGGCTCCCTATAAAAATAGTTTCGTCTTTTATTATCTTTTTTCTTGAATCGAGAAAAATACCCTTAAAATGCTCTTTCTTAAGATATGACATATCAGGCGAAAATAGCTTAACAACATCCCTAACATTATTTATTGAATTGTCCCTTGTATCTTTAAAAGACGCCAACCGCCTTCCCAACTCAAAGCACGATACTATCTGGCATGCTTTTGATTGCCCAATGCCAAAAATACGCATTAGGGCATTTATTCTTTTTCTGGAAAGTAATTTTAAGTTATTTTCTTTTAGCAGGTTCTTTGACAGCTCAAGAACATTCTCCCTTTTTGTGCCGTTTCCCAATATTATTGCCAATAATTCTGCATTGGTTAAAACTCCAGATCCATGCCTTATTAGTTTTTCTCTTGGCCTTTCCTCTAACGGCATATCTTTTATTTTCAATTGTTTAATCATAAATTTGCAAATTGTTTGGGTTTGCTTATAAATTTTACACCCATATGTCCAGTGCTCAGTCAAACCAAAACCTTAATAAGTTTCTGCACGTTATCATTTAACAGCATTTAAGGTATTTTTATTTATTTTCAATATAGAAGATATTTAATAAAATGATAACAACAATGCAAAATCCCTACAAGCCTGAGCAAATCAACAATATACTTAACCCCCTAGTTAAAAAATGGTTCTTTGCAAAGTTTAAGGAATATTCTCTGCCGCAGCTTTATGGTGTCATGGAAATTCATTCAAGAAGCAATATCCTGATTTCAGCGCCGACTGGAGCAACAAAAACCCTGACAGCTTTCCTGTCAATCCTGAATGAACTAATAGATTCAAGTGAAAAAGGAATTCTGGAGAATAGGATTTACTGCATTTATGTAAGCCCGTTAAAGGCGTTGAACGAGGACATAAGGGTTAATTTAGTTGAGCCATTGAAGGAAATGGAGAAAATCTCAGGAAAAAAACTGAGCATAAGAGTCGCTGTCAGGACAGGAGATACTCCGACAAGCGAAAGAGCTGCAATGCTGAAAAACCCGCCGCATATCCTGATAACAACTCCGGAAAGCCTGGCAATTCTTCTGTCATCAATAAAATTTGTCGAGCATCTGAAAAATGCGGAATGGTGCATTGTTGATGAGATTCATGCATTGGCGGAAAACAAAAGGGGCACGCATCTTTCCATTTCTTTGGAAAGGCTGCAAAAATTAAGCCCTGCAATGACAAGAGTGGGCTTATCTGCAACAATTGCGCCTCTGGAGGAAATTGCAAAATACCTGGCAGGCTACGAAAACAGTAAGGAAAGGCCATGCAAGATTGTTGATGTGCAGTTTATAAAAAAACTGGATCTCAAAGTATTAAGCCCTGTCCCAGATTTGGTTGACATGGAGCACGGGAAGATGCACCATGCAATGTATGAATTGATTGACAATTTGATTCAGGCGCATAAAACAACCTTGATATTTACAAACACAAGAAGCGCAACAGAAAGGGTTGTGCACCATTTAAAGGAAAAATTCCCGAAAAATTACACTGAAAATATTGGAGCGCATCATTCAAGCTTAAGCAAGGTGCATAGGCATTCAATTGAAAATAGATTAAGAGAAGGAAAATTAAAAGTTGTTGTCTGCTCAACTTCTTTGGAATTGGGCATTGACATAGGGTATATTGAGCTGGTTATCTGCCTTTCAAGCCCGAAATCAGTTGCAAGGGCATTGCAAAGGATTGGAAGAAGCGGCCATAGGCTGCATGACATGACAAAAGGAAGGATTATAGTCTTGGACAGGGATGACTTGGTTGAATGCGCTGTTCTGCTCAAAAGCGCATTGGAAAGGAAAATTGACAAAATACACATTCCGACAAATGCCCTGGATGTCCTGGCGCAGCATATTTACGGCATTGCAATCCAGGAAAGAGTGCACATTGAAGATTTATTTAAGCTAATAAAGCAAAGCTACTGCTATAAAAGCCTGCAAAAAAAGGATTTTATGGAAATCATAGATTATCTTGCGGGAAAATATATTTCGCTCGAAGACAGGCACATATACGCAAAAATATGGCATGATGAGGAAACAGGAATGATTGGAAGAAAGGGGAAATTAGCAAGAGTTTTGTATATGACAAACATCGGCACAATACCTGATGAAACTTCCGTCAAGGTAAAGGTAGGGGAGCAGGTTGTCGGCACGATTGAAGAGGCTTTCCTTGAAAGATTAAGGCCAAGAGACATTTTTGTTTTAGGAGGCAATGTTTATGAATTCAAATTCAGCAGAGGGATGACAGCGCAGGTAAATGCATCAGCGAACAGGCCGCCAACAGTCCCCTCATGGTTCAGCGAAATGCTGCCTTTGAGCTTTGACCTTTCGATTGAAATAGGAAAATTCAGGAAACTGATGAATGAGAAATTCTGCCTTGGAAAAGGCAAAAATGAAATTTTAGGGTTTATTAACAGCTATCTTTATGTTGATGAAAATGCCGCTGAATCAATATACAATTACTTCTATGAGCAGTTCAGTTATGCGCAAATCCCCTCTCATAGCAGGATTATTGTCGAGCATTATACAAACGAGCAGGGAATGAAGCATGTTTTTTTTCATACACTGTATGGAAGAAGGGTAAATGACTGCCTCTCAAGGGCTGTTGCATTTGCAATTGCAAGGACGCAGCATAGGGATGTTGAAATCGGCATAAGCGACAACGGCTTTTTTATCGCATCGGAAAAATCAATAAACGTAATGCATTCCTTTAAATTATTAAAATCAAAAGATTTCGGGAAAGTGCTTGACATGGCAATTGACAGGAGCGAAGTCTTGAAAAGGCGCTTTAGGCACTGCGCAACAAGGGCTTTGATGATCCTGAGGAATTATAAAGGGCATACAAGGCATGTCGGCAGGCAGCAGGTCTCTTCGCAAATTTTAATAAATGCCGTAAAAAGGATAAGCCCGGACTTTTCAATTTTAAAGGAAGCAAGAAGGGAGGTGCTTGAGGACTTGATGGACATCGAAAATGCGGCAAAGGTGCTTGAAGGCATTGAAAAGGGGATGATAAAGGTAGAGGAAATTTTCACTTCAACCCCGTCGCCGTTTGCGTTCAGCTTATACGCGCAGGGCATCGCTGATGTGATGAAAATAGAAGACAGGATTGAATTTATAAGGAGGATGCACAAGAATGTTTTGGCGAAGATAAGCTTAAAGAAGGAAGTAAGTTAAATTCCGATAAATTTTTAAACAACAAACTGCATTAACCATTATTATGCCAAGAATAATATTTGACCCAAAAATACTGAATGGAAAAGCAATAATTAAAGGTACAAGAATTTCGGTAGAGTTTGTTATAGAATTGCTGTCATCAGGAATGTCTGTAGAGGAAATTCTAAAAGAATATCCCCATCTCAAAAAGGAAGATATCCTAGCTGCTTTGGATTATGCTGCAAAGACCTTGAAGCAGGAGGAGATTATACAGCCTTCTGAACTTACAAAAAAGAAAATTGCAGCCTAAAATGAATATTAGATTTCTGGCAGATGAGAATATAGCGACATCTTTAGTAAAGTCTTTAAGAAAAAATGGCTTTGATGTCAAAGACATTAAAGAAGAAAAATTATATGGGATTGCTGACAAAGAAGCCCTTGAAATTGCAAAGAAAGAGGATAGAATTGTTATAACTCATGACAAGGATTTTGCTAATTTATTAAATTTTCCTCTACAACATCATAAAGGAGTCATTTTATTGAGATTTTCGAACCAAGCGCCAAATAATGCAATTAAAAAATTAATTCCTATTTTAAAATCAAAAGTAAAGTATAAGCTTAAGAATTCTTTAGTTATAATTGGTGATGAATTTATTAAAATAAACGAGCGGAAATAAAAGAAAGGACTGAAAAAATGGCTAAAACCCAATCAAAAAATTATGAAGAATGGATTAAGAGTATAGTTAAAAAACATTACGGCAAAAGATGCCCAGACCATGTAAAAGAATGTGCATGCTGTCAAGCGTGGGACATATATGATACAATTATCGATGCCAACAGGGGGAAATTATAAACACAATAAACAAAATGATAATCGGCATAACTGGCAGCTTTGGAAGCGGAAAAACGACAGTAGCGAATTTATTTAAAAAATATAATTTTAAAATTATTAATGTTGATAAATTATATTATGGAATTTACAAAACAAATAAGTCATTGAAGATTAAATTAAAAAAGGAATTCGGAACTGCAAACAGGGCGAAAATAAAAAAGATTGTTTTCAATGACTACAAGAAATTAAAAAGTTTAAATGAAATAACTCATCCAATAATTCTAAATGAAACAATAAAAAAAATTAGAAAAATAAGATTAAAAGATAAAAAAATAAATGTTATGATTGATGCCCCTTTGCTGCTCGAGGCAAAAGCCAAAAAATTAGTTGATAAAATAATTGTCGTTAAATGCAAAAAAAACATCCAAATCAAAAGAATCCTTCAGAAAAAGAAAAAATACTCAGAAAAAGAAATAGAAAATATAATAAAATCCCAGATGCCTTTGAAGGAAAAGCTAAAGCATGCCGATTTTGTTGTTGACAACAGCTATCCTATAAGCAACACTGAAAATCAGGTAAAAAAGATAATTAATAATATAAAAAATTAAAGATAAAATGATTTATTCGTCAGTTACGCATCCTTCTGATGCTGAAGAAACAAGCTTTGCATATTTAAACAGTGTTCCTCTTTCCGCTTTTAATGGAGGTGCTTTCCATTCTAGTCTTCTTTCTTCTAGCACATAAGCAGGAACATTTAGTTCCACTATGCGTTCCTTTGCATCAATTAAAATTTCATCTCCATTCCTTACTAATGCAAGAAGTCCGCCATTTTGAGCTTCTGGAGTAATATGCCCTACAACAAGTCCGTGTGTGCCTCCGGAAAATCTGCCGTCAGTAATCAATGCCAAATCATTTCCAAGTCCTGCGCCCATGATAGCAGATGTAACTGTCAGCATTTCCCTCATTCCAGGACCTCCTCTTGGTCCTTCGTATCTAATTACAACTACATCCCCTTTTTGTACCTCTTTTTTTTCAAGTCCCCTTAACGCATCTTCTTCAGAATCATAAACCCTTGCAGGTCCGATAAATCTTTCGCCTTCTTTTCCGGTAATTTTTGCAACAGCACCTTCCCGAGCTAAATTTCCATATAATATTTGGATATGCCCTGTTTTTTTTATTGGATCAGAAAGCGGGAAGATTATTTTTCTATCTTCCCCTATTGGCCTAACATCTCTCAAATTTTCTTCAAGCGTTTTTCCACTTACTGTCAAACAATCGCCATGTAAATGACTGTTATTCAAAAGTAATTTCATTAGAGCAGGAACACCTCCCACATCATGCAAGTCTTCCATGACATATTGGCCGCTTGGCTTTAAATTTGCAATGTAAGGGGTTTTATCACTTATTCTCTGAATATCATCTAAGGCAAATGGTACTTTTACGGATTTTGCCATTGCAATAAGGTGCATAACAGCATTTGTTGAGCCGCCAAGCGCCATTACAACAGCAGCTGCATTTTCAAAGGCTTTTCTGGTCATAATATCAGCTGGCCTTATATTGTTTTGAAGAAGGTATAGCATTGCTTCTCCTACATTATCACATTCTTGTGATTTTTCTCTGCTGGTTGCTGGACTTGAAGAGCTAAAAGGCAAACTCATTCCCAACGCTTCAATAGCGGATGACATTGTATTAGCAGTATACATTCCGCCACAGGCACCGGCGCCAGGACATGCTTTTTGAGAAATTGCTGTTAATTCTTCTCTACTAATTTTACCTGCCATGAATTCTCCATAGCCCTGATACGCACTAACTATATCTATATCTCTCCCATTATGTTTTCCTGGACTTATAGTACCGCCATATACAACTAAACTTGGCCTGTTAAGCCTACCCATAGCGATAACAGTACCCGGCATGTTTTTATCACAACCAGGCACTCCAATAACTCCGTCATACCATTGACCACTTACAACTGATTCGACAGAATCGGCAATTATCTCTCTTGACTGCAATGAATATTTCATTCCTTCAGTTCCCATAGAAATTCCATCGCTAACTCCTATGGTATTAAAAATAAGTCCCACCATACGCTCATTTGTATGAGGATTAGATGCAATGCCTGCTTTTATTCTACGCGCTAAATCAAGCAGATGCATATTACATGTATTTCCTTCCCACCACATACTAGCAATGCCAACTTGGGCTTTCCCCATATCCTCTTGTTTAAAGCCAGTACCATATAGCATTGCTTGAGAAGCCGCTTGAGAAGCAGGTTGAGTAACTCTTTGACTATACAAATTTAACGCAGTTGATGTTGGTGTTGGATTTGGACCCATAGATAATTACCCCACTACTCTACAGGGAAAACTAACCTCTATATAAAGTTTACGCAATCGAGCCTGCAAATAATATTTGAAGTTAAAAACAACACCTTTAAAAAATCCAAATCATTACTTCTCTTATTATGAAAACGGCAGTCTATCCCGGAAGCTTTGACCCGATAACAAACGGGCATATAGATGTTATTGAGCGAGCTTTAAAGATGTTTGACAAGGTTGTGGTTGCAGTCGGCGACAATCCCGGAAAAAATCCTTTGTTCTCAACAGAAGAAAGAATAAAAATGATTAAGGAATCAACAAAACATCTTAAAAACATTGAAATAGACAAATTCTCGGGCTTGCTGCTTAACTATGCAAAAAAGAAAAATTCAAAGATAATATTAAGGGGCTTGAGGGCTTTAAGCGACTTTGAATTTGAGTTCCAAAGAGCCCTTATGAACAGGAAAATAGACAGTGATGTTGAAACAATATTCATCATGACCAAAGAGGATTATGTTTATTTGAATTCGAGCATTGTAAAGGAAATAGCGATGTTCAGGGGCAATGTAAAGCCTTTTGTTCCGGAAGCAGTAGAAAAGAAGCTTATGGAAAAATTCAGGTAGCTTCCTTGACAATTTTTCTTGGCACTTTTTCCTGCTTGCTTTGCTTCACAAGCCTTGTGGCATAGCCTGCTACCATGTTCATAATCTTCCTTGAGGCAATGTTGGTGTGCTTTTCAACAATTTCCTTGTTTTTGGTAAAATCGTCCGTAAATTCCTCGCCGAATTTCCCGAATAGTTTCTTGCTGGTTCGCTTGATAAGAACTGTCTTGACTCTTCCCATATTCTCACTTCTTCTTTCCTGGCATAGGCCTTTTCACAGTTATGGGGATAACACCCTCAGCAAACTCCATTTTTGCTATTTCAAGGGGGTCATAGCCAAATTTTTCCAAATCCTTCTCAGTTAGTTTTATCAAAAATGGCGCTCCCATTGAAACCTGGAGGGCTCTTGCCCCTATTATCCTTGCCTGCTCGTATTTAGTGTATTCCATGTTCTCAGAATAAGTTATCCCGGAGTATTAAAAGGAAATGCAGGATATATTTAAAGTTTTCTAAGCTGCTGTCCTTTTCAAAACCTGAAGCCTCTGGCTTATCCGCGTTATTATGGCCTGCTTTGATTTTGCTTTCGCCAGGCTTTCTGCAAGGCTGCTATCGCCCAGAACATCCTTTATCCAGGCACTGAAGTCATTCTTTTCCTTGGTTACATGATGCTCAAAAGTTTCCTTATTCATCTTCAGCAGGGCCTTATGCAATTCTTCAAGGCTTTTCAAAACCGGCCCGTTGTTCACCCAAAAGCTGCATTCCGGGCTTGCGTCTGCCAGAATTCTTCTTGCCTCCTCTTTTTTCATGCTATCACCTCTTTATAAAAGCTCTTTTAACAGCCTTTTTGCAACAACCAGCTGTGCTTCTGTCTTTGTAGCTATAGTTTTTAAACTTTCCGCTAATTCATCATCCTGGAAGATGTCCCTTACCCAATTGCTGAAGTCGTTCCTTTCACTGTTTGCATGGAAATTATACGTATCTTCATGCATTGTCTCCAAAGCACCGACGAGCTGCGGCAGATTGCCTATTCTGGTTCCGTCAGCAACAAAAAAATGATGCTGCTCAGGAGCCGTGCTCAAAAGCTTTTTTTCCACAATCTCATTTTTCTTATCCTCGGCTTTTTGCTTTTTTGCCATTGAAATCACCTTTTTTTATTGAACCATACTTGACGTTTTTAAGTCTGCATTAACCCTCATCTTCATATCATTGATTATATTCATAAACGCGATAAAGGACTCATAGGGGCTGTCATACGGGTTAAAATACTTATGCACATCCCCATCATTGAACCATTTCGTGCACATATAGTAAAAATGATCGCTTATCTGCAGCTTTCTCCATTTGTCCAGCAACTCATTGTCTTTAGAGTTTTTGACAGCGGTCTCCATCATATAAATTTCCTTAATTGCCTCCTGCTGCATCTTATTCCCGAGCCACGCTGACAAATCGCGCTCAACATCAGCCCAGCTTATCAGGTTGTGCACGTCCAATTCACCAACTGCCTTGTATCTGCTTATTGCTTCGCTTAAAGTCAGAAAGTCATTGTCAGGGTGCTTTAATATCTCATGCGGCAAATGCCTCAAAAAGCTGAATATGCCTTTATCCTCCCACTGGTGCTCTCCAAATGTCTCATAGTCCATAAACAAGTTGGCAACATTGCCGTTGCCGTTTATTGCATTTACCCAAGAAGCGAATTTTGGCGCTGTCAATGGGAACTCTTTCCAGCTTTTCTCAGAAAACCTGAAGGCTATGTCATCGCTTAGCCTGTAATTTTTAAGCAGCAATTTAATATTTTTTGCTGTTTTTGGCTTATAGATGAAATTAGGGCTTTTCCATTGCAGAATATGGTCTGCGCCTTCAGCCAAAATTCCCTTGTAGCCGAGTTTTTCAACAAAATTTGCGAGCTCATTATTATAAATCAGCTCTGTGTTCCTGAAAATTTTCGGGCTGAAGCTGAATAAATTCTTTATTGCCCTGTTGTGCATTTTAACCTGCTCCTTGAATTCCTCCTTGGAATACAAAAAAGAAAGTGAATGATGGTATGTTTCATCCAAAAACTCAATGCATTTTGTCTTTGCAAGCTGCTTAAAGCTGTCAAGAACCTCAGGTGCATAAAGCCCGAATTGCTCCAGCGCCATTCCGGTAATGCTGTAGCTTACCCTGAACTTGCCGTCCGTCTCATTTATCAGGTCAAGGACCGCCTTGTTGGCGGGCAGGTAGCATTTTTTCGCGACTTTCTGCATTACCTGCCTGTTTTTTTCATCATCAAAATAGTCATTGCTGCTTCCTATGTCAAAGATGCTGTATTTTCTAAGCCTGAAAGGCTGGTGCACCTGGAAATAAAAGCAGATGCTTACCATTTTACACTTCTTTTAAACATTTTTATCATGCAGCTAAAACCTCGTTGTAAACTTCAACGCATTTTTGAGCCGGGATATCCCAGTTGAATTTTTTCACTTCGCCAAAGCCATTTTCACTCAGGCTTTCCTTTAATGGCATGTACCTTAAAACGGATATTATCTTGCTGCTTATGTCATCAATATCCCAAAAATCAACCAAAAGGCAATGCCTTATTACCTCTGAAACGCCGCTCTGCCTTGATATTATGACCGGAACATTGTTGCTCATCGCTTCCAAAGGCGTTATTCCAAAAGGCTCTGACACGGATGGCATGACATAAACATCCGCCATTTTATAGGCTCTTTCCAGATCCTCGCCCTGCACAAAGCCTGCAAACAAAACCTTGTCGGCAATTCCCATCTCTGCCGCTTTTTCTATTATGAATGGCTCCATGTCGCCGTTGCCTGCAATTACAAACCTGGCATTTTTTTCATGCTGCAAAACCTTTTTCGCGGCATATACAAAATAATCAGGGCCTTTTTGCAAGGTTATTCTTCCCAAGAACAAAACTACTTTATTAATTTTTTTGATTTTGCTTTTGTCGTCAATCTTATGCTCAAACTCGACAGCGTTATGCACCACCCTTATTTTTTCAGGGCTTATGCCGTAATGCCTTGTGATGGTGTTCTTGGTGTAATTGCTCACTGCAATGACTGCATCCGCATTTTCCATGCCTTCCTTTTCAACATGATAAACATGATCATTGACGCCATTACCGCCTGTCCTGTCAAATTCCGTTGCGTGGACATGAACAACCAGAGGCTTTTTCTTTATCGCTTTTGCGTTAATTCCTGCCTTGAAGGTCATCCAATCATGGCAGTGTATTATATCAAATTCCTCTTCCATTGCGATTTTTTTTGCCGCTTCTGCGTACCTGTTGATTTCATGAAACAAAGTGTTCCCGTAAATTCTTGCGTTCCTTTTGTTTATCGTCTGCGAATAATTGCTTGAGCTCATGTAAGGCATCAGAATTGTGCTTATTTTTTTCAGCTTTATATTGTTTGAGGAGATTATTTTGACAAACTCGGCTTTCAAATCCTCAGGATAGTCAGGCAAAACTAAAGTTACCTCTATATTTTTCCTGCTAAGGCCTTTTGTGAGGCCATAGCATGCTGTTCCCAAGCCGCCTGAATTTACAGGCGGAAACTCCCAGCCAAACATCAAAACTTTCATTTTATCATAAAAAAGACACCTTGGAGGTGTTTACAATTGCCTTTTTCCTGTTGTCTTCAATCTTCAATTTCCTTGAAATATTTGCAAGAATGAAGTCTTTGCCTTGAGGAGTTAACTCGTAAATTCTTACATAGGGCGAGGAAAAAGCCTCCTTTACAAAGCCCCTTCCAGTAAGATAAATAAGATGGTTATTTACCGTCTTCCAGTTTATCCCCGCCTGCTTTGCAATTTCATTTACAGTAAGCTGCCCTTTAGAGAAGCAAAGAAGTATTTTATTCCTTATTTCCTTAAACGTTCGTTTACTATTTCCACCACTAATAGCCATTTTAGTATACTAATCATAGCTTAGTATTTAAATATTTCTATTTTAGTTAGAAGATATAATTAAAATAAGTAGGTAATCTAATTAAAATAGTTAGTAAATAGTATTAAAATAAGTATATTATATGATTATTATAGTACTAAGTTCTATGTTTAATTAATAAGATTTTTGTTGAAAATAAAGTGAATTTTTTAAAGGTAAATAGGATATAACTGAAAATAAAAAGTAGGGAGGGCAAAATTCCTTTGCACCTGCCCTTAACAGTTACGCCCTTCACCCACCAGTTAAGCAGAAACAGAAAGTGCATAATTATAAATATTGCGAGCCAATGAGCGAGCCTAAAATGCGCCGCAGGCATATTGATAATTTTAATTGTTAATCTGACAATAATTGCATATCTAGAAACTTTACTTAAAAGTAGTATAAAACATTTATAAACTTGATAGAAGAATGATAGATAAATGGAAAAAAAAGCTGACTTTCTATTTGAGGCTTCCTGGGAAGTCTGCAACAAGGTAGGCGGAATTTACACAGTTGTAAAGTCAAAGGCTGCGAAAATTGTCGATTACTACAACGAAGATTATTTTCTAATAGGGCCTTATTTTGCAAACAAAGCGCTTGGAGAATTTGAGGAAACAGTGCCTGATAAAAAATGCAAAGGGCCTTTTGATGAGCTGAGAAAAGAGGGCATTTTATGCCATTGCGGCAAATGGCTTATTGAGGGCCAGCCCAATGTTATTTTGATAGATTTTGAAAATTACAGGCAAAAGGCCAATGAGATAAAAAGGGAGTTATGGGACAATTTCAAAATTGACTCCTTAAATGCGCCTTACGACTACAACGAGCCTGTTGTATGGGGCTATGCAGCCGGCAAACTGATTGAAAAGCTTGTTAATTCTTTCAATGGGAAGGGAATTGCGCATTTCCATGAATGGCTTTCCGGCTCTGCTCTGCTTTATCTTAAAAAAAATAATGTGAAGGTAGGGAAAGTATTCACAACGCATGCGACAGTGCTTGGCAGGACTCTGGCAAGCGCGAACGTGGATTTGTACAATGTATGGAGCAAGATAGACCCAGAAAGGGAAGCCTACAACTACCATGTTGAATCAAAGCACCAGATTGAAAAGCAGGCAGCGTTAAATGCCGATGTGTTTACAACAGTAAGCGAAATAACTGGCATGGAAGCAGCAAACTTATTGAAGGTGAAGCCCCAGGTTCTGCTGCTCAACGGCCTTGACATTGAAAAATTCCCGACATTTGAGGAAATTTCAATCAAGCACCGCATTCAAAGGGACAGGATAAGGGAATTCCTGCTGTATTACTTTTTCCCTTACTATACTTTTGACCTAAAGGAAACATTGTTTTATTTCATCTCCGGCAGGTATGAATTCAGGGACAAGGGTATTGACATTTTCATAAAATCGCTTGCGAAATTAAATGAAAAGCTGAAGCAAAAAAAAGTTGAAAAGACAATTGTTGCATTTATATGGGTGCCTGCGAATATCAGGAATATAAAGCAGGAATTGCTTGAGAATAAGACATATTACCAGGACCTCATAGATGGTCTGGATGATGTCATGGCTGACGCAAGGAAAAACATAATCTATTCGCTGATAGCAAGGAAAAAGTTTTCGCAGGAAGATCTTTTTGATGAGGAATTTTTGCTTGAAATCAAGTCAAAAATAATGAAGCTCAAAAGAAACGGCAATCCGAGCGTATCGACGCATGAGCTTTATAATGAGGGAAATGACACGATAATGAGCCACTTAAAGGAATCAGGGCTTGACAATAAAAAAGACGATAAGGTAAAGGTCGTTTATTACCCGATTTATTTAAGCGGGGCAGACGGCTTATTGAACTTGGACTATTATGAAAGCATGCAAGGCTCCCATCTAGGCATTTTCCCATCTTACTACGAGCCCTGGGGGTATACACCTCTGGAAGCAGGCGCATTGGGAGTTTCTTGTGTAACAACGGACTTAGCTGGCTTTGGAAGGTATTTTTGCTCAGAATGCATGCAGGAAAAGACCCCGGGAATTTTTTTATTGAAGAGGATGGGAAAAAAAGAAGACGAAATAATTGAGGAACTCTCAAAAATAATGCTTGATTTCGCCAATTTCACAAACCACGAGAGGATTGCAAACAAGATACAGGCAAGAAAAGTTGCTTCCACAGCAGACTGGGACCTGCTCATAAAAAACTACATCGAGGCCCACAACAAGGCGGTAGAGAAAGTTTTCAAATAAGGGGGAAAATTGAAAACAGAGCATTTTTTCAATAAGATGAATATTGGGAAAAATACGGAGCAGGATGTAGGGTTCATGCTGACAAACAAAAACGGAAGTTACATTTTTTTAAGGGAAAAGCCGTCAAGCAGGTATGAAGGGGTTTTTTTGTTTGAGGATTTGGATATGTACAAATTCATTGAGGATATTAACATAAAAAATAACAAAATAAAAAAGATAAAAAATTATTTTTATTCTGTTGAGAGAGAAAGAGAGAATGGCGTAACAGAAAAATTTTTCATGCCGAAAAACTTTACATCTCTCATTTATGAGCTTGATAAAGAATCTGAGATTGAGATTTTTCTGGACTGCAAGGACTCCTATGACAACAAGGAATTTGGAAGGCATTATGAGGTTTTCAACGAAAAAGGCTGCATTGTTGTAAAATTCTCAAAAAGGACCGACCAGAGAGAAGACCCCAGCTCCGGAATTGAGCAATATACGCTCTATCTCGCAATAAAAGCGGGCAGCTTGAATTATAAAAAAATAGGGAACTGGGTCCAAAGGCACTACGCTTTTGACGAAAGCAGGAATTCAAAGCCGTACTACAGGCATGTCTTTCATGCGATGGACATCAAGGCGGAAAAGTTTGTTTTCTCGATGGCAAAAGACAAAGGGAATGCAGTGAAAGAAGCCATTTATCTTTTTGAAAATCTTGATATGGTAAAAAGCGAGGAAAAAAATACATTCGGTGAAAAATTTCTCGATAATGTGAAGGTAAATAAAATAATGAAAAACAATAGTATGGGCAACGAGATAAAAATTGCCTACATTGCAGCCTTAAATTCACTCGGGAATCTGGCCGTAAATTCAAAGCCGGGAATTTTAGCTGGGCTGCCATGGTTCTTCCAGTTTTGGTCAAGGGATGAGGCAATCTGCCTGAAAGCATTGAAAAATATTGACGGCCATTTTGCCAAAGAATTAATTTTTGAAAGGCTCAATGCTATACAGAGCGACGGAAGGCTGCCAAACATCTATTATTCTGAAAACAGCACCAATGCTGATGCCATAGGCTGGCTTTTCAACAGGGCATTTGAGTTTTACGGCAGCATCAAAGGCAATATTGCAATTCTTGAGGAATTAAAAAAAAGCATTTCCATAATCAAGAGCCAAAAAATAAAAATAAAAAAAATAATCAACACGGTGGATAAGCTTGAAAAGGGGATAAGAGCCAAGGAAAAGGAGAACGTCAGCCTGCGGGATAAGAAAGCATCAAGCCTGAGAAAAAGCATCTATGGCTTAATAAAAAATTACTCAAAAAACGGGTTGGCTTACAGCAATAAAAAAGAGACATGGATGGACACGGAGATTGGGAGCGGAAGGGAAGGCTTTAACATAGAGGTGCAGGCCCTTGCATTGGCAATGTACAAATGCGCATTTGAGATAAGCCAGGACAAAAAATACAGGATTCTTGAGAATGTCATGAAGAATAATGTCCTGGAAAAGTTCTGGAACAATAAAATTCTGTATGATAACCTGAACGATGCTGCAGTAAGGCCTAACGTGTTTATAGCATATTATGTTTACCCTGAACTGCTGCCGAAAAAAGAATGGGAAGTGTGCTTTGAAAATACGCTGAAGGCGCTATGGCTTGATTTTGGAGGATTGTCCACAATAGACAAAAAGCACCGTTTGTTTGCAAAAAACCACACAGGTGAAGATCCAAAAAGCTACCATAACGGCGACTCCTGGTTCTGGATAAATAATCTGGTGGCATTGGCGCTGTTCAGGGTTAATAAAAACAAATTCAAAAACGAAATAGAAAGAATAATCAGGGCAAGCACCGAGGATATTTTATGGAAAGGAATCATAGGGACAAATTCTGAATTGAGCTCTGCAGAAAAGCTGAAAGCAGAAGGCTGCTTAAGCCAGGCTTTCAGCAATGCCATGTTTATAGAGCTTATTGACGAGATTCACTCAGCATAACCAAAAGCAAAGACTGCGACCAGCCCAAAGGGCTGTTTTCATTATGAGCATCTGAGTTGGCAAAATAAAGCTCCGGCAGCTCATGATTTCCATTTATTGCCTCAAAGGTTTTTCTCATAAAGAATTTGTATTTGCCGTTTCTTCCCGTTTTCCTATAGACTATTGCCATCCAGGGCAGCCCCATTGTCCATTCTGCCTCGCCGTTTTTATTGTAGTATTTGTCTCCGGCATACCTTATTATGCCTCTCGCCCTTAGCAGCTTTTTCTCCACATTGGCTAAAATCTGCTCTTTCTGCTTGTTGCTGGCAATATTGTAGGGATATATCAATGACAATAAAGCCATGTCAACATCTTTTGCTTTTGATTCCCTTGGAAGAAGTTTGTTTAAAGTGCTTAATCCCTTCTTTACTATCTCCTGCGGAACAAAAACAATTTTGCTTATTTTCTTTAATCCTGCGGCACAAGCCCCGACAGAGCTTGCATGCACTTCCTCATTTTCTTCCCACATCCCATTATCCTTATCATGCCAGTACTCTATGCTTTGCAGGTAATAAACAAGCTTCTGCAGTATTCTTTTATCGTTTTCGTCTCTTACTATTTTTATGCCTTTTTCCTCTAAATCCGCTACCTTGAACAGCAAAGCGCCTATTGCATCATTCTGCTTGTTGCCCCAGTGCCCGTTTATCTCTTCTTTGGTTACTGGATCGTATCTTGCATGGATGTACTGGTGGGCATGCTTTGGCTTTTCCAGGATTGCGTAATCTATTTTATATTCGTGCTTAAGCAGAATATCCAGCAAGGCATGGTAAAGCCTCCTCAGGCTTCGGCTATCTTTAATAGCCTCCAGCCCTAAAGACATATAAACATTATCCCTTATCCATGCTAAATGGTATCCTGTTGCAACATTCTTATGGGAAGCTGAAAACAGGCCAGTGTCGTGCTGCAGTTTTTTAAGCGTCTTAATGCTGCTTGCTACCCAAGTTCCTTTATCCAATAGCATTTCCATTTTAATCACTAACCATATAGTAAAGCCTTCTGTTGTCCTTTCCCTTGTTTTCCACTTTCAGCAATTCAATTTTGCCGATTTCCTTCAGGCTTTTTACATGGCAGCCTCCATCTGCCTGCCGGTCAATGCCTTCTATTTCCACTATCCTCAATGTGCCTACATTTGGCGGCATCTTATTAGCAAGCTTTACCATATCAGGAATCTTTAGGGCATCTTCCCTCTTCATATAAGAAACTTTAACAGGAGCGTCTGTCTGCACAAGCTTGTTAGCCAGCTGCATGTACTCTTCTATCTTTCCCCTGTCAAAATCTTCCAGGGAAAAATCCATTCTTGCTTTATCTGCTTCTATCTGGCCGCCGGTTATGAGCGCTTTTGCCTTGTTATGCATTATTGCAGCCAGCAAATGGGCAGTAGTATGCAGCCTCATCAGCTTGTATCTTCTTTCCCAGCCTATCTTTCCAGTTACTTTGTCTCCCGGCTTTAATCCCGGCTTTGAAACCTCATGGCTTATCGCATCATCAAATTTGCCAACATAAACAACAGGGAATTCTTCATCGCCTTTCGCTAAAACTCCTGTGTCATTGGCAACTCCCCCGCTTACAGGATAGAATGCTGTCTGGCTTAAGACAACATATTTCCCATCTTTGGTGCTTTCCACAGTAGCCTCAAACTCCTTAAGGTAGCAATCATCCATGTACAGTGCTTTTTCCAACCAAACCCACCTTCATAGCCGAATTTTACAGCTCTTTTTATAGTTTTGCACAGAAACTGCTAAGTGCTTTCCGCAGGCCTCTTTAGGTAAACATTGACAAAAGCGCTTTCATTCTCTTTTGGCTCCAGGACAAGAGCTCTTCCGTAGCCAAGGTTAAGCGCAGCTATTTTTGCAAACACTACGGAAAGCACCTTGTACAGCTTGATATCCCACCCTATAAAAGGCGATTGCAAAATTTCCACGGATATCTTTTCAGAATCAACCCTGACTTTGAAACTGCCTCCAAGTTTTTTACCTATATCAGCATATGCTTCCGCAATCTGGTCAAAGGCCAGCTTTTCAGCGCTGTAGAAGCTAAGATACATCCTATTAATCTCTTCTCCAAGGCTTATTCCAACCCGTTCAGAAAGCATTTTAAATTCATTTTCAGGCAAATTAGCAAATATATCAGTTGTTATTTTAAAAAAAAAGCTTTCTTTGTTTAATTTTACAGGAACATACCACAATTTAGCCATTCCAAGCTGTTTAAAATCAATTAAAGCCCTTTCTCTGATAACAGCAAGATATTTAGTGATTGTCATCCTATTAAGGCCTATATATTTTGCTATTTCTGAAGAAGTAACTCCAAAAGGGCTTTTTTTAACAAAATCGACAATTCTTTTTTCTACTTCTAAATTAAACATGCCAAAACCCCCCTTATTGACTATAAGGTTAGTATAGGTATTGCTTATATTTAAAGATTACTATTATTGATTATCGATAAGCGAAAAGCTTAAATAGGAGTATGCCCAAGTATTGATTATCATTGACTATTATCAAAAATTCCATGGAGGTGAAACGAAGTGGAACAAAAAATAGGCCATTACTCCTTTATCGGTGGAGTAATAATTGCAGCTGTACTCGGCTTGGCATCAGGCGCGTTAGGAGGAGCCACAGTATGGCTAACATCACTGTTAGTGGTACTGGGTTTGATAGTGGGCTTCATTAACGTAGCTGGCAAAGAAACCAAAGAGTTCATGATGGTTGCCACAGTGCTGATTATAGCAGCATTTGCAGGTGGTGCCTCTGACATTCTAGGCGGAGTGCAGTTTATCGGAGCATACCTACAAGGTATCTTCTCCAATGTCCTAGCCTTTGTCGTTCCAGCAACAGTAGTTGTTGGATTGAAAGACATATGGGCTTTAGGAAAGATGGAGTAAGCTCCTTTTTCTTTTTTTTATTTTTACCAATAAGTTATTTATAGTTCTAAAAAATACTGCTTTCTATGAAGATTTCAAATAATATTGAGGCAATTGACCTTGCCCTTTATGCCAACAACCATCTTATACTGGCAGACTTCCATATAGGCTATGAAGAGGCTCTGAACAAGCAGGGCCTATTGGTTCCGCGCTTCCAGTTTGAGGAAATCATAAAAAGGCTTGAAAGCATATTTTTAAGATTGAAAAATAAAAGCATTGAGAAGATTATTGTTAATGGTGACCTAAAGCACGAATTTGGCACTATTTCCGAACAGGAATGGCGCTTAACCTTAAGGCTGCTTGATTTCCTGGAGAAGCATTGCAAGGAAATTATTCTAATTAAAGGCAACCATGACACTATTCTAGGTCCAATAGCTCAAAAAAGGAATATTAAGGTTTTGGAGCATTATTTGATTCATAGCCAAGTTTCAATATTTAAAAAGGAAACATTATTTAAAAAATCAATGAAAAATACAATGAAAAAGGCATCATTAATAAAAAATTCATTAAAAAAATTAAATAAAAAAATAGAAAACAACAATATCCTTGTGATTCATGGAGATAAAATGCCTTCTAAAGAACTCTTAGATGGAGCTTCTACTATAATTATCGGCCATGAGCATCCTGCTGTTTCCATCAGGGAAGGCCCCAGAGCTGAGCTGTTTAAATGCTATTTGGTTGGGAAATGGAAAGGCAAAAACCTGATAGCCCAGCCATCCTTTAATCTTGTAGTTGAAGGCAGTGATGTGCTAAAGGAAGAAATCCTAAGCCCTTTTTTGCGGCAGAGCCTAAGCAGCTTTGATGTTTTTGTTGTTGCAGACAAGGTTTATGGGTTTGGGAAATTAGAGGTGTTGAGAAAAGAATTTAGATTCTAGCTCTCAAAAACCCATTCTTTGCTGCTTTCTATATCCTTCACTTTGTCTGACATATGCTAATGCTATAAGTAAGTCGTCAGTTTTAATCTTTCGTGCTGTCTGGTTAATAACAGAACTTCCAATTACATTATCAATTGCCCTGTCTACTACAACTTTTAGATTGTGGCCACTTAAACCTTCACTTCCATGGGCAACTTCACTTAAATCAAGGCCTTCTCCAAATGGGTCTGAGGCCCTCCTATTTGCTTTTTCTCTTGCTTGAGTTATGTAAAACTCCAAAATCTTATACCTTGCAGCATAATCCAATGAGGGAATAGTGTGATGTATTTTGAATGCCTTCAGTAGGGGATCTGGATGCTGATTTTTTGGTAATTTGCTTTCTCCTAAAACAATCGTACGATCATCATACTTATGCCGGTTCAACCTTTCTGAAATAGCGCCCATAGCAGGGTAAAATTGTAAAGTGTCGTGAAGCCCCTCGAGATGTATTAGTGAGTATCCTCCGTCTTCTCTTTCTTCTAAAACCTCAAAAAAGGCATTTATTATAGCTGGACTCTCTTCCCCATAACGTACTAACAACCCAGAAACATCAACCTTGTATGCATTAAACTTATTTGGCAGTGCCTTTCTCAATTCTCCAACTAATGCTGATACAAGTGAGCTTTTGCCCATGCCCGTACCACCCAATAATAAGATAGATGTCCTCTCTTTTCTCATAAGCGTATCAACACCATAGCCCCTTACTTCTTCAGGCTCCAATACGCTACGGCTTACTGACCTTAACAGATTTACACTTATATCTATGCCTACAATAGAATCCCAATCCTTCACTTCATCATCATAAGTAAAATTATGGCCTTCAATAACTATTTCCAAATTTGGACCAGGCTTAGGAGTATTATTCATTAAAAAATGGTTTGTCTTGTGCTATTTAAATTTTTCTATTTATAACTACTTAAAAATAGTAATTTAACCCCCATACATCCTCTCCAGCAAATCCGCTTTAGTAATTAAGCCAACCAATCTGCCTTCCTCGCTTACCAAAACGGTTGGGAAATGCCTCAATAGGTTTGAGATTACCCTTACAGAAGTCTGCTTTGACACTATTGGCGGGCTTTCTTCCATTATCTCATTTACTTTTTTCCCTTTTCCCCGCATTAGGGCATCTAAAAGTGTTGATTCAGAAATTAAGCCTATTGTTTTATGCTCATCAACAACCGGCATCTGGGAAATATTGTATTTTTTCATCTTGGTTACAGCATCTTTAATGCCCTCATCAGGCTTGATGCTTATTATTTTCCTGTTCATTATTTCCTCTGCCTTTATTTCATGCTTTTTCTCAAAAAAGCTCAAGGCGTCAAAAATCTTTTTTGCCTTTGAAAGAGTAGGGTCTATTTTTCCAGACTCTATTTTAGCTATAATAGACTGGGAGACATTCGCCTGCTTTGCCAGCTCTGTTTGCGTAAGGCCTAGGCTTTTCCTGATTTTCTTTATCTCTTCCAGCTCGTATGCCATATAAGAAGGATAATTAATGCTGTTTATATTCTTTTTGGAATATTTCCATCAGTAAATTATTTAAACAAAGCAAAAAGTAGTACTAAAAAAATGGGGAGGATTGATTTCTATGGCAAAAGTCGAGTTTTTTACATCTGAATCTGTTACAGAAGGGCATCCTGATAAGATTTGCGACCAGATAAGCGATGGCATTCTGGATGAGCTCTTAAAGCAGGATCCCATGTCAAGATGCGCTGCAGAATGCCTGACAACAACGGGCCTTATAGTGGTTGCGGGGGAAATTACAACTAAAGGCTATGTTGAAATCCAGGATATTGCAAGAAAGACATTAAAGGAAATTGGCTATACAAATCCTGAGTTTGGAATTGACTGCGAAGATGCTGGTGTCATGGTTTCTGTTCATGGGCAAAGCCCTGATATTTCGCAAGGCGTGAGTGAAGGGGAAGGTCTTCATAAAGAGCAAGGCGCTGGCGACCAAGGAATGATGTACGGATTTGCAACAAATGAAACACCCGAATTAATGCCGTTGCCAATCATGTTGGCGCATAAATTAACAAGAAGGCTGGCTTATGCAAGAAAACAGGGCATTATTGAAGGCCTTGGCCCGGACGGAAAAAGCCAGGTAAGCGTTGAATACCATGACGGAAAGCCAAAAAGGCTAAGTGCAGTAGTCATAGCCCAGCAGCACATAGATAATATATCCGAAGAGCGGCTGAAGGATGAGATAACAAAAAATGTCATAAAGCCTGTTTGCGGCAATTATCTGGATGGGGATACAAAAATATACATTAACGCAACAGGAAAATTTGTTATCGGAGGCCCTGAAGGCGATTCCGGAGTTACTGGAAGAAAAATCATTGTTGACACTTATGGGGGCATTGGCAGGCATGGCGGCGGAGCATTTTCCGGCAAAGATCCAAGCAAAGTTGACCGCTCAGGAGCATATGCTGCAAGATGGGTTGCAAAAAATGTTGTTGCTGCTGGATTGGCTGACAAATGCGAAGTCCAGTTAAGCTATGCCATAGGAGTTGCGCAGCCTACTTCAATAAATGTGGATACTTTTGGAACAAATAAAGTCCATGAGGAGAAAATTGTTGCGGCAATAAAAAAGCACTTTAAGCTGACGCCAAGGTGGATTATTGAAAGGCTTAACTTGTTAAGGCCGATTTACAAAAAAACAGCAGCTTATGGCCATTTCGGAAGGGAAGACCCTGATTTTACATGGGAAAAGACTGACATGGCTGATGTTTTAAGGAAAGAGTGCGGATTGGCAGAAACTAAGGCTAAAAGGGTTGTTGAAAGGGAAATTGAAGCTTAATTTTTTCTTTCTTTTTTTGGTAATTCTTTTGAGTTTATAAAGATTGTATTGCAAAGCGTTATACATTTTTTTCTTTAAAATGCATTTATTTAATTATTATTTTTAAGTAGTAACAAAATAGAAAAGCTTATAAATAGATTATATATAAACTCTCATATATGGACTATCAAAAATTCTTCAGAAGACCAGCAGAGGAAGTAGCTAAAGACTTAATTGGTAGACTATTAGTCAGAAATGCAGGATTAGGAAGTACCGCTGGTAGAATAATTCAGACGGGAGCCTATGAAGGAGGTGATGAAACACAATCAAGAGCTGGTATGAAATACAGCCCGGGAAGAATTTTTTTGATGCCTTACAGAGGCGCACATTTATTAAATATAGCCGCAGATAGGATGGGTTATCCATCTTGTGTCGAAATAAGGGAGGTTGCCTTTCATGATGAAAAAATTACTGGTTCAGGGGCTATAGCAAATTTCTTTGGTATAGGACCAGATTTAGATGGAATACTCATAGGAGAAGAAATTGAAATTCTTGGTAGGCCTGTTGACGCATCCCAAATCAAGAGATTAAAGGGGGATGCTGATAATTCCATTGGGTATTATTTGATGAAATAATTTTTCTTTTATTGAAATAAAATGAAAAAAACTGCTAAAATCTTGGCTCTTGAAAATAGATTGGGAGAATCGTTAGAAGATTTTTTGAGGAGAGAATATTTAGTTAACAGAAGAAGTGCTTTACAAATTAGCAGTGACTTAAGTGTAGGAGATCCTACTGTAAGGAATTGGCTAAGGAAGTATGGTATTCCCGTTAGAGGAATTTCAGAAGCTATGCTACCAGAAGGTGTTACAAAACCAACTAAAGAACAATTAGAAAGAATGTATGTCTATGAGTTTAAGACTACTACCCAAATCGCTCAAGAATTAGACTTAAGTAATACAGTAATTTCAATTTGGTTAAAAGAATATGATATTCCAATAAGAGGTAGGTCGGCAGCTAGATTAGCACCAAAAAGACTTACAAAACCAACTAAAGAACAATTAGAACAGTGGTATGTGGATGAGAAAATTATTCCTAGTCAAATTGCTAAAAAAGTAGGTGTGAATACTTCCACTATCAAAGATTGGTTAAGAGAGTATCATATTCAAATACGTAACCCCTCGGAAGCACAATTGTTACGAGTTGGAATAACTAAACCAACTAAAGAAGAGTTGGAGAAATGGTACGTACACGAAGAAAAAAACGCTGCGCAGATTGGTGAAAATGTAGGTGTACCTAATGGTACTGTTCTTAATTGGCTAAAAGAATATGATATCCCAATAAGGAGTGTTTCAGAAACTATGCTTCTACGAAAAAGACTTACAAAACCAACTAAAGAACAATTAGAACAGTGGTATGTTAGTGAAAGAAAAAGTTTTGCTCAAATTGCTAGAGATACTGGTTTAGGTCAAACTACAATTCGGAGATATTTAGAAAGGTATGGTGTACCCCTAAGAACCTCCGTAATATCCCCTCAACAATTCCTAAACTTGCTTCAGAAAGATAAAACAGCACGAAACCTTGCTGCAGCCTCTCTATTCCTAAATGATGAATCTTATGACATTGAGCAGGTTATAATTGGGTTGTATGATGGTCACTTTAAAGACCAAGAGCAGCTGCATAAATTGCTGAAGCAAAGCGAGAAAGAAATCTACAGGATAATTGAACAGGGCATAACCAATCTTGGATTTTATATTGGAAGGTTCAGCATAGGGGACAGGAGCATAGTCCCTGTACTTCTTGGAGAGGCCCTTTTGAACATTCCTGGGAACAAAGTAAGCCAAAGCCTTGAAGAAAAGATGGTTAGGATTTTAAGATTAACCTATAGCCCCAAGTTTAATCAGGATCCTGATGGAACCATGGAAGATATTCGTGAAAGGATGGATTCCTCCAAGGGTAGAGTGAAGGGCTTGTATAGGAAATTGTATCAACATTACAGGGAAGTAAAGAAATTGGAGGCTGAGTTATCATGCCTCAATTAAGATACTATCAAGTTGAAGCTGTAAAGGATATTCTTCATAAGAAAAAGGTTTTGATAGCGGACGATATGGGACTAGGGAAAACCGCGGAGTCGATAGCTGCAAAAAATGTAATTGAGAAAAGGCAAAGATATGACCGCCCCGCTTTAGTTGTCAGCCCGGCATCTGTTACAGAGCACTGGGAAGATCAGATAAGATTATGGTACAAGAAAGGCGGAAGCACAAGGATTGCGAAGATTGAAACATCTACATATGATTCTGATGTTGAAAGAGCACAGAAAGCTGATTTTATTGTTGTTGGCTATTCGACTTTATCATATTTTGGCAAAGATAGGCATAGGATTGGAAAGCTGAAACTTCTAAGGCCACAATATGGCATCATTGATGAAGCTCACAACGCAAAAAATCCCGGTTCCATAAGAAGCATGGCAGTCAAGGAATTGTTTGATTCTATGGAATATTTATCAATCATGTCTGGAACGCCAATTCCAAACAGCGTTGTTGATATTTACATGCTGCTGAGTTTACTTGATAAAGAGCACTTTCCTCTCAATCAGGAAAATTCCAAGGCGATAGTATCCAGCTTTTTCAGCCTATTTAGAAGTGACCCTGAATTCGTAAGGCGAGTTCTAAGCGACAGGATGCTAAAAAGAACGGCTGAACAATATTTGCAGTCAAAATTTCCGCAATTAAATCAAAGCTACCTAAGGACTAAGTTGGACGGATTCCATAAAGAAGTATACACACAAATTTATGAAAATGATAACATAAAGCCCGGAGAGAAGCTATGGCAGCTGATTAAGGCCTCTGTTGATCCAAACCTTGCAAGTCCGCACCTCTTGGACAGAAGTTTGGCAAATAAATTAGGAAGAATGGATTCCAGCGTTTACATGGCTCTTGATGGCTTGGTCCAAGAGGTTGCGGAAAGTGGCGGTAAGGTTCTTGTCTTTTCAGACCTGAAAGAAAGAGTTACAGAAACTTTGAAGGAAAGATATAGAAAATATGGGGCCGAACTTATAGATGGGGATGTGACTTCAGTAAAAGTAAATGGAGGCATAAGTTTGAGGGAGGAGATAAGGAGAAAATTCCAAAAAGATCCAGATTGCAGGGTTTTGTTTGCAACAACGGTAATGGATGAAGGAGTAGACCTAACTGCTGCAACTGATATTGTACATTTGACCCTGCCACCAACACCTGCTGCTTTTGATCAAAGGAACAGGAGATCGCAAAGAATTGGAGAGGTTGAAAAAGACTATGTAAATGCGCATATAGTAATGCAAAGCATAGACGAATTAACTCCTGTGATTACAGAAGGCTATCTTAACTTGTTGAGCGATAAGCGAAGAATAGTAGACTACTTGCTGCGGCAACCATTCTCACTGACAACAGAAGATCTAAGGGAGATAACCAATGGAAGTTCACAGAAGTCAAGGCATCTTACACCATTCGTTAGCAGCCCGGTTAAGTCTATATTTTCACATTTAGGACAATTGAAAGGACAGGGATTTAAGAAAATATCCTCTCATTACAAAAGATACCCTGAAGAAGCGGAATTTATAGCCAGGCTGTATGCAAACCATTGGGAAGGGTATTACGGAGGCAATACTGCAAACTTGTACGGGACAGTCATTCAGGTTTTGGAAGAATCTGAAGATTTGGAAAGAAAGCTTGATATTGCATCAGGACCTTTTTCACTTGCAAGGATAATCGGAAAGCCAGTGGCGAATCTTGACTTAAACAGAAGTATGCTTATTGCGGGCAGAGTTTTAGAGAAAGATGGAACAACGAATTCCGGAAATGAAGCCGTACAGGGAACATTCCATCAAATGCCCTTTGTCAGCAATTCTTTTGATTTAGCTGTGTGCTCTTTGGCATTACATATGTCCAAATTAAAAATAAAGTATGGAAGAACTGAAGTTTATGAAAGGGAATCCACATTCAGAGAGATGAATAGAGTTTTGAGAGAAGGAGGCTATGGTATAGTTACACTTCCGCACACGGTAATAAGTGAAAGTGATTTTCCTTCCTTTTATGAAGGTTTAGATTTATTGGGATTTGAGGTTTTACCTTTTTCAGGATTTTTTAGAGGACCGAAGAATTCCAAATTCTCTGTCTATTTAGCAGGTTTAAGAAAAGTTTCTGAGCCTCAAACAGAAACATTAGATGTAGATTACTTAACTTGGAGGATGGATAGTCAAGTAAGCGGTAAGAATAAACGGTCAAGTAAGAGAAGAAAGAACCTAATTCCAGAAAAACGTGATGTTGAAAAAGAATTTGTTAATGAGTTCTTTCACAGAAGAACAGGAATAAGTCTAGAAGAAAGCATAAGGCAAGTAGTATAGTGACTCGTTTCTCTTTACGAAACCGTCTGAATCAGATTTTAGGCAACCTTTTTACCAAATTGCTTTAATCATATTTAAGCCTTGTATCACAATCGTATATCACATTTTTCTTCCACTCATAATTACTGCACAACCTGAATTTACCTCAAAAAACAGAAACATTTAAATATAAGATTAATCTTACTATTCTTACAATTATAAAAGGTGAATAAAATGGATATTGAAATAACAAAAATGACATCAAAAGGGCAGGTTGTAATACCGCAGGATATAAGGAAAGAAAAAGGCCTCAAAGAGGGGGAAAAATTCTTGGTTTTTGACATAAATGATAACATAATCTTAAAAAGAATAAAAAACCTGGAAAAGGCCAAAACCGAGGATGAATTTGAGAAAGTATTTCGCTCTACATGGAAAATAGCCAAATCCAGAGGCATTACAAAAAAAGATGTAGCAGAGGAAATCAAAGCATACAGAAAAGAAAAAAATGCTTAAGATTACTGCAGATACAAACATTTTAATCTCTGCTGCAATGACAAAAGGCAATGAATTTGAGCTGTTAAGACTGGCTAAACTTGGAAAAATTGAGCTGATTTTATCACCGCAAATTCTTAAAGAATTTAGAGAAGTTATCTCAAGGCCTAAATTTGGTTTTTCTCAAGAGCAGATTATTAATGTTTTTAAACAAATAGTAAACATATCTACAATAGTGATGCCTTCTGTTGAAGTAAATATTATAAAAGACGATCCTGAAGATAACAAAGTTTTAGAATGTGCAGAAACTGGCAAAGTGGATTACATCGTCTCTGGAGACGTTCATTTATTGAATTTAAAACAATATAAGGGCGTAAAGATAGTACAATCAAAATCTATTTTGGATATTATCTAATAAATAAAAGGGATATTAAGAATAGAGGCTTAATTGCTGAAAACCTCTTTACCATAACGTTGCTTTGCCCTTTCTTTTAATTCTTTATATTCTTCCTCATTTAAGCCTATGTTTCTTTTTAGGTCTTCAAAGCTGGAAAACATGCCCAGCATATTCAATGCCTTATCAACTTTATTTTCCTCATAGCTCATGAATATCACCTCTTAAGATGAAATTTTAGGGTTCTTCTTGCCCAATTTTGATTTAAAAAGATTATTATTTAAGTATATGATAAAAAGTATATATTCTAGTGGTTATTCGCCTTCGAATTCTATTAGAGAAAACATCTTATAATTGCCTAACCACACCCACTGGACATCTGTGTACCTAAAGCTTATATATATCTTTTTCTAATATTTTTATCAATTCCATGCTTTTTGAAATTCAAAAAGTTATAATTTGGTGACTTCAAAATGAAATTAGATAAAAATCATATTGAAATAAGAAATAAAGTAGAAGCCCTCATGGATTGTGGTTATTCTACAGAAAAAATTGCAGTTAAATTAAAATTGCCTCTTGGCACTAGGTTTATTAAACAATCAGCAAGATGGTATAAAAGTTGTGTTGTGGCTAAGAGAAATCAAAGAAAAGCTATCAAAAAGCATCCAAATTTATATAGTAAAGCTGGTAAAATTGCTCAACAAAAGCACCCATGGATAGGATATAATCTAGGTAAGAAATATGGACCAATACAAGGCAAAATAAATGTAGAAAGATTGAAAGGAAATTCTATATATTTTTCTATGATGGCTAAAAAACTGCAAGAATTGAACCCAGAACATTCGAGGATTAATATGAAAAAAGCTCATGAAACTATGAAATTAAAAGGCACTTTTAATGACCATCAAAAAGAAGCAGCATTAAAATGCTTAGAAAAACACCCTACCCAATTAAAAGATATGTCTAAAAAAGCACACGAGTTATATCCTCTAGCTCTTTTAGCTTTAGAGAGCAGAAGAAAAAACTACCCATACAAATTTATGGGATGCTTATTTGACTCTGATAGTGAAAGAAGATTATGTGAAATTTTTGTAAATCGTGGTTTAATAAATAAACCTGAAGAAGGAAAAAACATACACTTTAAAATAAACAGGTCTCATGTTGATTTCTTTATAAAAAAGGAGGTTTTCGTTGAATTTCATCCACCTCTTAAATACGGGTTGAAAAGTGGAGAAACTGTAAAATCTTATTACCAAGAAAAAAGGAAAATTTTAGACAAAAATGGATATGAAAATTATCCTTTAATTGTAATAGATAGATTAAGAAACATTGAACTAAAAATAAGCAAAATAAAAAAACTAATGTCCCTCGAATTGAACAAGTGAAAATACTTTATAACCCATGTCTTCTAGTTTTTTCCTACCCCCTAAATCAGGCAATTCTACAAGCAATGCGCATTCTACTACTTGACCACCCAATAGCTCTACTAGCTTAATCGTAGCTGCCAAGGTTCCCGCAGTAGCTACCAGATCATCAACAATAAGCACCTTTTGCCCTTTTTTTATGGCATCTTTGTGTATTTCCACAACAGCTTTTCCGTATTCCAAGGCATATTCCTGGTTTATAGTCTTATGAGGCAATTTTCCCTGCTTCCTTACTGGAACAAAGTTGCAGCCTAGTAAATAAGCCAAAGCAGCGCCAAAGATAAAGCCTCTTGATTCTATGCCTACTATAACATCAATATCCATGTGCTTATAGCGCTCATAGAACTTGTCTATAGAGTATTTGAATGCCTCTTTGTCTTGGAGCAAGGTGGTAATATCCCTGAACATAATGCCCTTTTTGGGCCAGTCAGGAATAGTCCTTATCCTAGATTTCAAATCCATAGAGCCACCCTCTTGGAATTCAATTTTACAATTAGTATATATAGTTTTCTCTTGATCATTTGAATAAACATTTGAATAATTATTTGAATGATTGCTATATGGAATTTAGGAGAAAGATAGCTAAAGTGGGATTATGACAGGAAGATAAAGTCCCAAGAAGGGTATAATGTTTAAGACTGTTCAGCATACACAAAAAGACTGGAAAGGAAAACTAAGTATATAGCAGATTAGACAACCTACTATTCAAATGAAGAGTATACTTCAATTATTTTCAATAATGAAAATTATTATTATTGATTAGGTGGTAAAAGAACTCTTCCAGCCATTTGAATGGGGGATAGAAGACTACACTCCAAAATGGCACTGACGGTCAAATTCCGCTTCGCTACGATTTTGCCCTGCTCGGCATCCCAATAAGGTTTCCTCTGCCTCGCCGCACGCCACGTCGGCGCTGTTGATTTCTTATCTCAAAACTGTCCAATCCCAAACCTCAAACCAAAATCTTTAAATATAAGTTACTACTTACTTGTGGATAAAATGAAGCGCATTTTGGTATTTTTGGTTATAATTGCAATATTCGCCATAGCCTTCAGCATAACGCCAGTTCTAGTAAACCCGACAGGCTTTGTTGTGGCTGAAGATACAGAAAATAAAAGCGGCGAGAAAGAGCTGCCAGCATTTAGAATCTACACAAAAGCTGTATGCGAGAATGTTTCTGACTTTGTCGTTTGCCGTGATGAACTATTCGCGAATTGCGGCGGCTTTGAGTATGTATTGCCTAAAAACGAGGTTAACGGCAACGGAGTTTTCAGCAAGGACTGGAAGGATCCCAGAAATGGGTGATTTATTTTTAAAAGTCATAATATTCAAATTTTGTAAAAACGATAATTTCAATGCTTTTTAATTTTCAAACCCTTTATAGAATTATAAAAAAGAGAAGCTTGAGTTAACGAAAGAATCAATCCGTAAGTTATCCACGTCTTAATACTTGAATCTAGCCAGAATTGCGCTATTAAGAATGCAATCGTAAACAAAGAAATTCCAAATATAAAAAAATATACGAATGCTTTTTTATTACCATATTTTGAGGCAATTTTTAACCAAGATTTCATTGAAAAGAAATCTGTTATTCTAATTGGCTCATTTAAATCAGTTTTCTCAAGCAATCTCGAGTATTCCTTTGTTTTAATCTTAAACATCTTTGGCATTAGAAATATTAATATGATAAATAATATAACGAATGATAAGAAAAAAATAATAAAATAAGTGTAGAATTCTAACCAAACAGTTAAAATCATAAGTGCCATTAAAAGAGGTATTCCAGCAACTATAAAATAATTTTTTTCTTTTTCTCTAATTGCTTTTACCACTCCGGCAATTGACAGGAATATAAAAAATATTAATACAATATAAAGAATTAACAAACCTTGGCTTATCATTATAACATTAATAAACAAAGAACTGGTATATAAACTTTATCACGGTAAAATTATTGAAAATCCAAATATAGGAAAACCAATGAGATATGCTAGAAAAGGAACAAGAGAGGTTTATATCTCCCCTTTTAGACCATCATACAAATACGAAAATAATGTTCTTACTTTCTTGGATTTATACCATAAAGATGAGCAATAATTTTTTCCTTTTTATTCAATAACCTTTAAATACAAATCTATCATTCTTAATTCTAATGAAAATAAACAGCAAACAATATAGGACAGTCTGGCTGGAAGGCTCTGATGTAAAATTAATCAATCAGATTTTATTGCCCCATAAATTTGAAATATTTACTTGCAAAAATCATAAGGAAACTGCGGATGCCATAAAAACAATGATCGTCAGAGGCGCCGGAGCTATTGGAGCAACTGCTGCTTACGGAGTTGCGCAGGCTGTTTTGGAAGCTAACAATAAGGATTTTTTAGAATACATTAAAAACGCAATTATAACTTTAAAAAATACTAGGCCGACTGCGCAAAACCTTTTTACTGGAATTGATTTTGTCTTCAACTCGATTAAGAACATAAAAAACATAGAAGAAGCAAAAAAAATAGCTGTTGAAAAAGCCAATGAATTTGCTGATTATGACGCTGAATCATGCAGAAAAATCGGGGAGTTTGGGAATAACCTGATTAAAAATAATTTTAATGTTTTGACGCATTGCAATGCAGGCTGGCTGGCATTTGTTGACTGGGGCAGTGCAACTTCTCCTTTATTTCTTGCAAACAGAAACGGAAAAAAGATTTTTGTCTATGTTGATGAAACAAGGCCAAGAAACCAGGGCTCAAAATTGACTGCATGGGAGCTTGTAAATGAAAATGTGCCTCATGCAATTATAGCTGACAATGCTGCAGGATTTTATATGAAACAAGGGAAAATAGATTTATTAATAACAGGCGCGGATAGGATTGCTGCTAACGGCGATGTTGCAAACAAGATAGGTACTTATGAAAAGGCTGTCTTGGCGAAAGAAAACAATATTCCGTTTTATGTCGCTGCTCCGACAACAACTTTTGACTTGAATTGTGAAAGCGGGGATAAAATACCTATAGAGGAAAGAAATGCTGAAGAAGTTTCGCATATGTTCGGCGTTGATGAAAAAGGCAACTTTGCAAAAATAAGGATTGCGCCACAAGAAAGCCAGGTAAAAAATCCTGCTTTTGATGTAACGTCTGCAAAATATGTGACCGGGATTATAACGGAGAAGGGAGTTATAAAGCCAACGAGAGGAGATATTGGAAGGTTTGTTAGAGACAAACGATTAAATAAGCAATAAGCTAAGTTTTGAATATTGATTTTTCAGAATTTTGTTATCTATTTCTCCTATCTTCTAGGGACTCTGCCCATCTTGCAAATCCGCTTAATAACCGCCACTTAAAATTTGGGTGTATTTCAACTCCCCGTTCATAAATATGCCCGCCCAATTGAACAAACTCCGTTTTATTGCTTAAATGCCCATTTATTCTGATGACTCCGCCTTTCATTTCATCGCCTACATCATCAACATTACACCCTATGCTAATTAAACCTCCATCCATATGAGAACCAACCGAGTAGAGTACATACCTTCCATATTCATGTCCACGCTGTACAACATTTTTGCCAACATTAATTGTGCCACCCCTCATACAACTTCCAATGCTTAAACCTGCATCCCCTTCAATTTTGATAAGGCCGTCGTACATACCGTCTCCAATTGATTTTACAACACCATCACCTCCTATGAGTATATATCCGCCTTTCATATAATCGCCAATAGATACATCGCCTGATGCCCCATTTTTTACAATTATTGAACCGCCTTCCATAGAGTTGCCTAGCTTCTTGTAACCGACTTCATTAGTGAATTTTCCACTTATTTTAATAGTACCGCCAGCCATACAATATCCAACATCCCAAATGGAATACTGCCCAAGTTCTACATTCTTCTTAACATGTATAAACCCTTTTTTCATTTCGTGCCCAATTTCCGAACCGCCAGTAACACTTCCAGATATACCTATCATCCCACCCCCCATTCTTTCCCCTATTTGAGTATCTTTAATATCTCCATCATAGATTATAGTGCCTCCTTGCATGTCAGAGCCTAATTCTGTAATTTTAATTCCGGGCTTTATGAAAAGATATCCACTTTTCATTTTATAACCCACCAAAGACAATCTTGGTTCTTTTGATTCTATGTCAACTACTAAATTTCCAGCATCAAAATCGCATAAATTAGCTGATTCACAAAATGTTAGAACAACTGTATCTAAACTCATAAAATTAATTCTTGCTTTAATTGAGTGCTTGTCCAAATAGGCTACTTGAGGCAATAATTTTTGCGGTTCAAAAAATGGGTGAAGTTCTGCCCCAGCAATACTCGAGCAGTCTTGCCGTGATTTTAGGTTTTTAGCAAGCGCAAACATAAATCCGAGATATTTAATACCCTCCTTTTCATAATCATACGGAAACTCCTCAACTTGACTTGGATGCTGATGATGGGGAAAAATTTCATGAAATCTTGACATATCAGAAAGAGTTAAAGGGATATCACTTAATTTGCCCTGTACGTTTTTTATGCGCTCTTCAAGGCCAGAACAATGATAATAATCTGCCCAATCCTCATAAACTCTTGCCAGTCTCACAATTGGATTGGTTTTATATTCTTCTTGTGTTACTTCAGTTTTACCATTCTGTCTAGCTCTATCTCTAGCTCTTTCTTGATGCTTTTTGAATGCATCAGTCAACTCACTTTCAAGATTTGGCTTTACCATTTTTGTTATACTCGTTGAATACTTACACGCTCTAATTTTCCAGCGATACGTGCCATTAAGCCTGGAACTATTAATCTTCCTCGTTCGTATACTTTACCTAAGCCACCATAAGCATATTCATCGATAAATGTGCCATTAATATAAACTTTGCCACCATACATAAGATTACTGATTGTGTGCACATTTCCATCTATAATTATTTTACCACCATTCATACAACTTCCAACTGGATAAAAGTACTTTTCATCTTCTTGTTGCACATTTTTTCCAATATAAACTTCACCTCTTTCCATATGGGATGCAATATTTGCACCGGCATTCCCACCAATTTTAATTGTGCCACCTTCCATTAAACAGCCGATTTGATGAACAATACAGTCGCCTTTTATGTCTACCTTAGAACCGTCTTTATTGTGTGTACCAACATCAATTTTTCCATTAACGTCGCCGTTTACTTTTACAATGCCGCCAGACATGTAGCATCCAAGGGACCCATACCCGCTAAAATTACCATTTACCTTGATTATGCCACCCTTCATACCATAACCGAGTCCCCATATACAGCTCTCATTGTTGTTATAGTTGCCTTCAATAACAATATCTCCAGACTCCATTTCACGCCCAACATCCGATTTGCCGCGTACATCTCCTTTGATTAGTATGGTTCCACCTTTCATTCGTTCTCCTATACTTTCATCAGCAAAATCTCCATCATAGGTTATAGTACCACCTTGCATCTCCCAACCTATATCCTGATGTTTAACTCTTTGTGTTATCTTAAGTGTTCCGGATTTCATTCTACTGCCAATACTCATAAACGGACCGTCACAATCTACAACCAATTTTCCACCATCATATTCTGACAAGCTCGCCCACTCGCAGCCAGTTAGAATAACGGTGTCCAGGCCCTCAAATTTGACTTGTGCCTTGCCAGAGTGCTCACTAATGTAGAATAGCTGCGGCAATACAGATTTTGATTCAAAAAAGAGATGCAATTCAGTCCCGTCAGTTTGAGGTTTTTCTCTCAATCTTAAAGATGAGCCTATGGCACACATAAAAATTGAATACTCTAAACTGCTATTCTTATGGACTTCATGAAATCTTTGAACTTCAAAAAATGAGAAATTAACTTGCGCAAGATTGTTCATTAAAGAAGAATATTCTTTTTCGATACCACTGTATAGATGCCACCTCTCATAAATCTTTTGAAGCCTGATTAAAGGATGAGATTCATATTCTTCTTGTGTTACTTCAGTTTTACCTTTCTGTCTAGCTTTCTCTCTAGCTCTTTCTTGATGACTCTTAAATGCTTCATGCAATTTTTCCTGTAAATCATTTTGTGGCATTGGGCTATAAATTTACATTCACTACTACTTTAACCCCTTTTTGGTGCAAGCCTGTCAAAAAATGGGAAAGTTGGGACCAAACGGCATTTGTATACAGTGCAAAATAATTAGAAGGGCTGTAAGTTCCATCCTCATTTCTTTCAAAAACTCTCAATGCCGAAGCCTCAGACGGATTTAATGCTACTTTACCCAGCCTCGCTTTAGTGTCATCAATTGCAGTTCGCTTATCACCTATGCTTCCATCAAAGAAAGCTAGGAAATAACCAGCCGCAATATAAGCTGCAATCTTTTCAGGCAACTTTATTGAGTATAAATCCCATCCTGATAACCGGGTTGGACTATGTAAAGGTATCAACTGCGCGGATGAAGATTCTGTTTCAGTTATATCTGTCAATTGCTTGCCTCCAGTTTCTTTCAAATAAATTCTATAAGCCCCCATCCTAATAGATGTGTCGTCCATAAGCCTGTCTCTTTCCTTAGGCTCGATAAATCCGCCACGATCATTATACAAATGGTCATGCAATATCTGAAAAAATCCGTCTACTCTTTGCCTTGAATTTACAAGCCCTTGAAGCTCATTTTGTTCTCTGGACAATGTAGACTGTAAACTTCTTTGTTGCTCTTGCCTTTCATATAAGGTTAAAAAATGCCTTAGCTCATCAACCCTGAGGCTTTCTAAACTAGGAACCTGAAGATGATGAGTTCTGGCAAAGTAATTAACAATTCGGATATGATAATCAACAAGTTCATGGGGTGTCATTTTCCTATAATTTCTTTCTAGATAAGCCACCATATCTTCTAATTCACGGTGGGAAAAACGAGTCACAAAATCCCAGAAAGTCTGTCCTGTCGGGCTGCCAGTTCTGCCCTTGCCACTACCAAAAACTTGTGCAGATTTTACATTTTGAAATGCTTCGCGAGCTTTATTCAACTCACCTTCCAAGCCATTGTCTGTCATTTTTTGAAATCACCTTACTTTAATTCTTTCATGTTCTATATATTTGCACCTGAACCACACTAATGGATTTGAAGGGCACCCTGTCTGTTTATACACAGTAGTCAACAGATGTGGCAATATCCTTCTTTCTCGAATCTGTTCAGCTATGGTACATCTTCTATACACCCCATCCTCTTCTTGACGTTCAGAAATAACATTCTCTGGCCCACCTTCGCGGTATGTGCATTTCATTTTTATTGGGGTATTTACATGTATGGGCAACGCTGTTGCTTGAGGCGGAATATATCTTTCTGTAGACGCGGGAAGCAAGGCTTTTTGCGGTTTTAGCCCTTCAAGATGGTATAAAATTTGCCCGTCCATTTCTCTTAAACGAGCTGCAATCTCTTCGAAATAAGTAGCCGATGCTTGACCTAGTCCGCCCAAGTATGCCCTTGTTTCTTGCATCACTTCATCTCTAATTCGCTGAGTTTGTTCTGTAATACGCCTCTCTGTCCTTAGTTCCATCAATTTAGGCCCGACATACCCAAGAACCAATTCTGTTAATTGTTCAGCAGACACATCTTCCCTTCTAAACCTCATATTTAGTTGTATTTCTGCTTGTAATTGTGGCGATAAAGATTGCCATAAAGCTTCAACTTGCTCTTCAAGATACCTATCCATAGTTACTAGTAAGTGAGGTCTATATTTAAGATTATTGTTATCCGAATAACAAAAATTTGGCCCTATGGACTCTAACATCAACCATAATAAAGTTTATATAGCCACCTTCTTTTGCTATACTAAAATGGACTGGGGGCTTAAGAACAGGTTATCAAGGATATTTAATCCTAAATCCGGCAAAACAGTCATGCTTGCAGTTGACCATGGCTATTTCCAGGGACCTACAACAGGGCTTAAAGATTTTAAAAAGGCGGTAGAACCTTTGCTGCCTTATGCTGATTGCTTGTTTATTACAAGGGGCATGCTGAGGAATTGTGTTGATGCCAATACTGATGTTCCGATTTTCTTAAGAGTTTCTGGCGGCCCAAGCATTTTAGGAGAGCTTTCAAATGAGGATATAACAACGTCAATGAAGGAAGCAATAAGGCTTAATGCGGTTGGTGTTGGATTGTCTATTTTTGTGGGAGAAAAGAATGAGGACAGGACAATATCAAATTTAGGAAGGTTGGTTAATGAAGCAGAAGAATATGGAATTCCTGTTTTGGCAATAACTGCAGTAGGAAAGGAAATGGAGAGAGATGCAAGATATTTAAGCTTGGCATGCAGGATTGCCGCTGAAATGGGCGCGCATATGGTAAAAACTTATTACTGCAAAGAAGATTTCAAGCAAATTGTTGAAAGCTGCCCGGTTCCTATTGTCATAGCTGGCGGCAAAAAAATCCCGGAAAAAGAGGCCTTGCAGATGGCTTATGATGCAATAAATGAAGGGGCTGCCGGGGTTGATATGGGAAGGAATATTTTCCAAAGCGACAATCCTGTCGGGATGATTAAAGCAATAAGGGCTATTGTGCATGAAAAGAAATCCGTTGATGAAGCCTATAAAATTTATGAGAAAGAAAAGAAGTAATTTTTTATTTAATTTTATTTTTTAATTGGTTTTTAAAAATGGAAAATGTTTCTAAATTATAAAAATGAAAGTAGCAATGTACTACAACAACAATGACCTCAGAATAGAGGAAATCCCAAAGCCTGAAATAAATGAAGATGAAATCCTATACAAAGTCGAGGCTTGCGGAATTTGCGGCAGCGATGTCATGGAATGGTATAGGATTAAAAAAGCTCCCATAGTTTTAGGGCACGAAGCTGTTGGCACAATTATCGAAGTCGGGAATAATGTAAAGAATTATAAGGTTGGGCAGAGAGTTTTTGTAAGCCATCATGTGCCATGCGACAACTGCCATTTTTGCAAAAACAACCATCATACAGCATGCGAAACGCTGCACAAGACCAATTTTTATCCTGGCGGCTTCTCTGAATTCATAAGGGTCCCAAAAATAAACGTGGACAAGGGAATCTACCTATTGCCCGATAATGTTTCTTTTGATGAAGCAGTTTTCATAGAGCCGCTCGCTACTGTTTTAAGGGCCCAAAGATTGCTTAAAATAAATAAAAATGACGCTGTTTTAATAATTGGAAGCGGAATTTCAGGCTTATTGCACATCCAGATAGCAAGATTCAACAAAGCAAAAAGAGTCATTGCAACAGACATAAATGATTACAGGCTGAAAGCCGCAAAAAAGTTTGGGGCTGATTTTGTTTTCAATGGAAAAGAGGATATCAAAGAAAAAATAAAAAAAGCAAATAATGATAAACTGGCTGATAAAGTAATTGTATGCACCGGCGCTTTGCCGGCAGCAAGGCAGGCTTTGGAATGCATAGAAAAAGGAGGCACAATACAATATTTTGCAGTTCCAAAGCCGGAAGAAAAGCTTGAAGTGCCTATAAATGACTTCTGGAGGAATGAGGTTACACTAATGACTTCTTACGGGGCTGCTCCCGATGATTTAAAAGAGGCATTGAACCTGATTAAAAGCAAGAATATTGATGCTAAAGGCATGGTAACACATAAATTCCCCTTAAAAGAAACAGAAAAAGGATTTAAACTTGTTTCAAATGCAAAAGAGTCTATTAAGGTTATTATTGAGCCAAATAAGTAATTCTAGAATACTTAAGGAAATGTCAGGATGAATAAATCCTTAAAATAGCCCAATATCTCTTCAACAGAGTTTTTATTTTAAGTTTTCTGAACAAAACCGAAATACTTAAATATAAGTTAGTAGTAATATTTAGGGAATTAATATACCTTTTTGTATATTAGTTCTTCACATTAAAACGTTGGGGCTTTGCACCTGATAATAGCGAAGCCGGCTCAATGCAAGTGATAAAAATTGGCTACTGACCTCATCAGCATAGGCATACTCTTCATCTGCGCTATAGCAGGAGGGATAATAGCTGCAAGGCTAAAGCAGCCAACAGTATTCGGTCTTCTTTTGGTTGGGGCCATAATAGGCCCTAACGCACTAAACCTTGTCAGGAACGCTGAAATCATTAATATCATGGCCGACCTTGGGGCAATACTGCTTACTTTTGCAATAGGCCTTGAATTTAATGTTTCCAGGCTTTTTAAATCCGGCGTAAGGGCTGTTTTAATAGCCTTTTTGAAATTCGGCATTGTTTTGTTCATGACTTATAAGATAACACTTTTCATGGGGCTTGACACAGGAACTTCACTGTTTATTGGGATAATCCTTTCCTTCAGCAGCACAGTGGTTGTTGTCAAGATACTTGAGCAGAAATCCATGTTTGCCAGAAAAGAAGTCCCCTTATTAATTGGCATTCTTCTGCTGGAAGATGTTTTTGCAATCATCGTGCTCACAATATTTTCATCAATGAGCAATCCGTCAGCCCGCTTATTGACTACGTTCGAGCATATAGCAGTAGCAATAAGCGCCCTGATAATCCTGTACATAATTTTATTGAAAATATTCAGGCACATAGTGGATTTGATATTCCGCCATCATAACGATGAGTCTGTGTTTACTTTCCTTTCATTGGGCATAGGCGCCCTGTTCAGCTATTTTGCAGTTTTCTTGGGACTGCCTGCCTCATCGGGCGCGTTTTTGGCAGGAAGCCTTATAGCTTCACTGCCTAATGCAAGGGAATTTGCAAAAGTCACAAATCCGTATGCAATAATGTTTACGTCCATATTTTTTATATCAATGGGCACATTAACTGACTTTGGGACTATAAGGACGCATTTCTTTTTATTGATGGGGCTTTTAATTGCAGTCTTTATCTCAAGGCTTGTTGCGATAGGCTTAATGAGCTATCTTATTGCCAACTTCAGGAAAGAAGGGCCTTTCTTTGCAAGCATTGCCATGATTCCTGTTGGGGAATTTTCATTGCTCATAGCCAAAGAAAGCAGGAATTTTGGACTAGGTGGGATTGATTTGGTGACAATAACTGCATCGCTTATATTTATGAGCGCAATATGCATGTCAATAAGCATCAACCACAGCGAAGGCATTTACAAATTCATAAGCTCAAAAGTCCCACTGAAAACAAAGCTCAAAGCCGAGCGAATCTCTGATTTCCTGAGGGCTTTTTTCGACCAGCTCGAGATAGAAACATCATTCACAAATAAGCTGAAAAAAGAATCCAAGATACTGTTTTTTTCCTCAGTTATTGCTCTATTTGGCTCTTTCGGCTTTTTCAGAATAGTTGAATTGGCAGGCAAAATGCAGAGCAATCTGCTGACATGGCTTATTTACGCCCTTGGCGCTGTCCTATTGTTCCTGTCCTTAAAGTTCATCTACAAAAAAATCAAGAGCGTGCATTATCTGCTCGGTGTTGTATTGACAAATGTTGATAGCTCCAGAAACCTGAAAAAGTGCACGAAGATTCTGAATATCCTGGTTATTGCATTTACGCTGTTTTTCATTGCATTGATTTTTCCGTTTGTAATCTTTGGATTTAAGCTGGGCTCGTGGGCGAACTTTATACCCTTTGTTCTGGGCTTCATGGGATTCTATTATGTGGAGAAGCTGATAGCCCTCATACTTGGCAGCCCTCATTATCCACAATTTGGAAGATTGGTATTTTCTTATCTAAAAAAATTTTCAAAGGCCGGGAATGCAAAATAGATAAATTTTTAATTAATAGTGTTTAATTGCAGGCATGGCATTCATTGAGTTATTGCTTATATTTGCGGCAGGCATAATTGGGGGAGTTTATGGCACTCTTGTAGGGGCAGGCAATGTTCTTACCATACCACTGATGATTTTTCTTGGCATTCCCGTGCATGAGACAATAGCCGCAAACAGGTTCGGGACAATAGGGTTGGTTGGGACCGGCTATTACAAATTCCAAAAGAAAAAGCTGGTAAACCATAAAATCGGGCTGTTCATTGCATTCTTTGCTGCAATAGGCTCTTACTTTGGGACAAAATTGGTTTTAAGTGTAGATGCAAGAATTTTGGAAAAAATCATTTCAATTGTGATTATAGCCCTGCTTTCGCTTACATTATTCAACAAAAACATAGGCTTGGAAGCGAAAAGAGTGGGAAAAAGACACATGCTCATGGGAAGCTTTGCAAGCCTGCTTCTTGGAGCCTACATAGGGTTTATGGGCCTGGCGGCAGGAACCTTCCTTATATATCTTGCAGTAATGGTTTTCGGCCAGACATTCCTTCAGAGCGCAGGCACAATAAAGATACCTGGAGGCATCGCTTCCCTTATATCGGCGATAATTTTCTGGCTTAACGGAAAAATCATCTGGAGCTTTGCAATAGTGCTTTTTGCTTCTTATTCAATAGGCTCTTATATCGGGGCACATTATTCTGACAGGATAGGAAATGTGTGGCTCAGAAGGATGTTTATTGCTGTAAGCGCGGTAATGGCTTTGACGCTTTTGTTCTAACCCGGAAGATTAGCTTATGACCGCACCTTTAATATCCTGCCTGCATCTGCAATCAGGGTTGTCTTTTATTTTCGGAATTGTTTCAATTATCAGTTTCTTCACGTTTTCTGCATTTTTTTTCATTATTTGCAAAACCATTCCAATATTTACCTCTTCCTCTGACTGATGCCAGCAGTCATAATCAGTTGACATTGCAACTGAAGCATAGCAGATTCCGGCTTCCCTTGCCAAAACAACTTCAGGAACAGTGCTCATATTGATTACATCGGCATTCCACTGCCTGAATAAGCTGCTTTCTGCTTTTGTCGAAAAGCGAGGGCCTTCAATTGTTATTACTGTACCTTTTTTATGATGCCTCAAGCCTAATTGCTTAGCAGTTTCGGCCAATAAATTCCTTAAATAAGAGCAAAAAGGCTCTGCCATCGGTATATGGCAAACATGCTCTTTTTCGTAAAAAGTGCTTTTTCTTTTCGTTGTCCTGTCAATAAACTGGTCGATAAAAACAAAATCACCGGGCTTGATTTCTTCTTTTAATGAGCCGCAGGCGGTTGTGGCAATTATATGCGTGCAGCCCTGCTCCTTCAGAGCATGGATGTTCGCTTGGTAATTAACGCCTGTCGGGTAAATTGTATGCTTCTTGCCGTGCCTTGCCAAAATTACAGCATCAACGCCCTTAATCTTTCCAGCAGTTAAAGTTGAAGAGGGCCTGCCATAAATTGTATTGGCTTCAATTTCTTTCACATCCTTCATAATTTTAGGATCATCCAGGCCGGATCCGCCGATAATGCCGATTTTTATCATTTTAACCACCACAAAATATTTTTATAGAGTTTTTTATTATTTTATTTTTTGATTGTTCATTATTATTTATTGATTATTTTTATTGGCTGTTTTTCCTTGATTTTTAATTTTATTTATTATTTGGTTTTTGTTCTTATTTCATTGGTTGCCTTTCCAACAATTTACCCGCATTTGGCGCATAAACACATCACAATTATTTGCGCATTTGATTGCGCTATTTTTTTATTTATTTTATTTAAAAAATTCAATTTAATTAAAAAATTGGTGATTTGCAAAGTTAAGGCACCTTCTTGCATTTTAAGCCAATTGTCCAGTTATTGGAACTTACTTTTATTGTCCAAACTAAGCCTTTAAGCCGCTTTTCTCTGCCTTGTCACTTATTATTGCGCTGTTTCCGCTTGGGTCCTCAATAATGAGCTTTTGCTTCTCCTGCCCCCACATTATCCTTGTCAGCTTCTTCAACAGGTTTTTTGCTTTTTTCCTGTCTTCATCATCTTCTGCTGTGTCCCTCAAAGTCTCGATCTGGTATTTTACGCGGTTTAAGATTCCCTCTATATTTGTCACAAAACCCTGGGAAGCGGGGCCGGGCGTTATCGTTGTTATGTGCGGAATCTTAACTGTCGCCTCGGAGCTTTTAACAACACGAACTTTCATATCCTGCTCGCTGCCTATCTCAAAAGTGTATTTGCAGGGCTCCTTCTGCTCAGCAGCCTCAACATCAGCCTTATGGTATTTGCAGTTGGAGCAGGTCATTGAAAATAGAAAAACCTTGCCAAAATAAGGCACTTCTGTCTCCTCTTCAGTCATTTCCAATGTTTTCTCGCGGCATAAAGGGCATAGCTGCCCTGCAACAGTTTCTGGTTTGGCCATTAAAAAGAAAAATTTTATCCGATTTTTAATATTTTCTATTTTGAGAGCTGTTATTAACAAGATATTAATTTTCTAAATTTTAGGTCATGTCAAAAACCACCAGTCAAATGTCGATAAATGCTTTGCATTTTCGATCACACTCGAAAATCTTTGATTTCCGATGGACTGATAGCATGTTTGCTTATCGCAAAGTTGTCCAGTGGTTTTTGAGCATGCTCGGAAATATACCATAATTACTCATGTTATAGGGCTACGTCCATCAGTTACAAACTGATGGTATATTTCCGACATATCAAAGAATTAAAAATCTATTCGCCGTAGCTGGAAACTTCGCTTACGCTTTCCTTCTTCGGCTCTTCCCTTTTGTGCCTGTGTATCCTTGCGAAGCTCGGCACTGCTGCAATCCAGTTATCGCCAAATCCTGCTATGTCACCTTCGATTGCGTCGCATGTTTTCTTCAGCTTGTTTATCGCCCTTTTCAGCTCAACCAAATCCTTGTCTTTCAACGGCTTTATATTAACCAACGCTATCGTAGTTCCGTCCCTTAATACATCAAGTATTGGCTTTATGCTCTCAAAATCATCAATTACAAAGGGCCTTACGGTTATTTTCGCTTTCGCCTCTGGGCTGCTTGTATCAAGCTCCACATAGCCCTCTTCCTGCACCTCATCCAAAATTTCAGAACTTGCGCCTAATTTTTCTTTGAGCTTTGAAAAAAATTTTTTCATATGTGCCACCACTCGATATGAGTTGTGGTATTTCGTGGAACTAACAACTATTTAAATCTTTCTATTCCTGAGTGAAAAATTTATTTAATCATTGAAATGTTAAAATCAGCGAAATCTTTATAAACAAAACACCATTCTTTTTTATCTTAATTTAAGGTGTAAAATGAAAAGGATAGGCGGCTCAAGGAGAAAAACCAGGTATAAATTAAAAAAGGACAAGAGAAGCAGGGGCAAGATAAGCCTCACAAGATACCTGCAAAGGCTGGAAATAGGGCAAAAAGTAACCCTTAGCCCGGAGCCTGCAGTGCAAAAAGGCATGTACCACTCCAGGTTTATGGAAAAAACGGGGATAGTAACAGGAATGCAGGGAAAATGCTACAAAATCAGTATCAACAATTTGGGAAAAAATAAAATTTTAATAGTGCACCCGGTGCATTTAAAAAAACTTTGAACAAAATGACAACAGCCGAGATAATTGCCGAGAAGCCGATAAGCGTGTATGACCTGAAGGAAGAGCTTGAAAAGATTAAGAAGCGTGATAAAGAGCTTAATTTCAGGTCCTCAAGGACTGAAGAGTACCTAAACCAGGTTGCAACTCAAAAAAAGGCTTCTGAGATGTATGAAAAATTAGTAAAGCTGAATATACCGAGGCTCAAAGAAAACCAGATAAAGAAGATTATAGACATAATGCCAAAAACGGTAAATGACCTAAAGGTCGTGCTGCAAAGCTATACCGTGAGCATTAACAGCGAAAGCATGAAGAAGATTGTTGATGCTATAAACCAATTCGAATAGCAATAATTCTATATTTGTCGCTTAAAAACAAATATTTATAAATAGAAAAGTTCAGGATATAAAAAATGAGGGTGGACATAGAGCAAAGCCATTTTGATATTTATAAAAAGCTTGCTGGAGATATAAATAACGCTGCCGCAAGATTCAGGATAAAGGCTCATAAAATAAGCCCCCGGGCTTACGAAAAGCTGATTTTTAGCACAAGCATCTCAGTTGAAAAAAAGAAAAAAGGGCTTGCGAGGCATCTGCACGAGGCGCTGGTAAAAACATTTTCAGTGGATCCTAGAAAAATCAAATCAAAAAAGGAGTTATTGGGCGGGTTTAAAAACAACCTCATGGTTTTGAGGGCAATGGTGGACAAACTAAGGTCAATAAACCACTACCTTGAAGAGAGTTTTTTAAGGGAGATAGGAGTAACCAAAAAAACCCCATTGCCATCATTAAAGCCAAAAAAGCCGCAAAAAATTTTAACCAAAGGTTACTTGGGGAAAAAAGACCTGGAGAGTTTAGAACACGTAGCTTACAGCTTGATAGAAAAAGTAATATTTTTGGATAAAAAATTGCTTGAAGGCTACAAAAGGGGAGAAGGGAGGATAATAAAAGAAAAGGCGGTGGAAACAAGGCATATTGGGGATGTGCTTAAAAAAGAGTCTGAAATTTTGATGCATTTGGAGGCAAAATTGCCCCCGCCTGCCAAAGTAAAGCCCGCTTTGCTCAAAAATCAGGTAATGCACCATTGGGTTGCAAGAATCTTTGCCCTGCTTTCAGGCTTTGAAAATGAATACAAAAAAGAAAGCATGATTTTCAGCAAGTTAAAGAAAAATGAGGAAATAAGAAAAAAAATAAATAGGAAGATAAAGCATATATTAAAGGAAAAGGAAAAGCTACTGAGGGTTAAGGAGCAAAGAGCCCTGTCAATGAAAACACTGAAGATAGATAACGAATGGAGGTTAATGTTTTACCAATTCAATGCTGCTGCAAGACTCTAAAATGGAAAAAGGTAAGGAAGAGATGGCAATAGTGCTAGATTTTTTGCCGAATGGATATCCTTTTGATGAAAGGCCCAGCTACATGAAGACTCCAATAGCGCAAGCCATAGGCGGGGAGCATTTCGTGCTGCTGGAGCTGGTGCCAAAAAAGGACGTCCACCTGCAGCCTTATGAGGAAGTCTATATTGGAGAAGGGAAAAGGGACAAGATACACCACATTGTAGGCAAGCTGCCAATCTCAAAATTGACCGCTACAGGCAAAAATGAGCTTGAATTTGTTGTTAAGGATATTGTCAACAAAAATGAAAAAAGGTTTGTTGATTTCTTTAACAATGCGAGGCCGTTAAGCACAAGGATGCACCAGCTGGAGCTTTTGCCCGGCCTGGGAAAGAAGCATATGTGGCAGATTGTCGAGGCAAGGAATGACAAGCCTTTTGAAAGCTTTGCTGACATAAAGAAAAGGGTCAAGCTTATGCCTGATCCGGAGAAAGCAACAGTCAAAAGGATAGTCCAGGAGCTGCAGGGCACTGAAAAACACAGGATTTTTGTTGATGCATAATGCTTAACCAATACAAGCAGGTTAAAATCGGCAGCATTACAACTTCTGAGATAGAGATAAAAGATCTGATAAAAGCATGGGTGGCTATTTCCATTGCCTTCGGAATTGTCATTTTTTACAGTCCAGCCATAGAAACAGGCATATACACAAGCTTTATCATTTCCGGGCTTACAGTCGGAATAGGATTTTTACTGCATGAGCTGGGGCACAAGCTCGTAGCGCAAAAGTATGGGTGCTTTGCCGAATTCAGGGCTTTTGATACATTTTTGATTCTGGCGATTGCAATAGCTATTTTTACAAGAGGGAGCTTTGTTTTTGCCGCTCCTGGCGCCGTAATAATCTCAGGTCCTGTCGGCATAAGAAGAAACGGAAAAATCTCGGTTGCGGGCCCGTTGGTAAACCTTGTTTTAGCCCTGCTTTTTTTGTCCATCCTGCTGTTGCCCCCGGCCGGAATAATGGAAACTATCGCCATTTACGGCTTTTTAATCAATTCCTGGCTTGCTTTGTTCAATATGATACCCTTGGGAAATCTTGATGGAGCAAAAGTTTTAAGGTGGAATAAGCCGATTTATGCTTTGGTTGTCATAATCTCATTGGGATTTATGTTCCTGCAAAACTTTTTCCCGTTAAAGTAAAATGGCAAACTGCCCGTATTGCGGTAAGAAAATCAAGGAAGGAGAAAGGTATTGCTGGCATTGCGAGAATGACGTCTCAGGCATTGTGGACAAGGAAGAGGCGCCCAAATGCTTTATTGCAACAGCAGCTTACGGCACCCCATTTGCGAGGGAAGTCGGCATTTTAAGGAATTTCAGGGATAAAAAGCTCAGGAAAAATTTTATCGGGATTGTTTTCATAAAATTCTATTACAAAACAAGCCCCGCAGTGGCAAAAATAATTTCCAAAAACAAATTTTTGAAAAAAATAGTCAGGATTGCTTTGAAACCTGCGGTAAAATTTGCTGAAAAAATAAATTAACTGCATTTTCCTGATTAAAAAAACTGCAAAAAGTTATTTTTGCGGGAAAAATCTGCAAAAAATTCTGCAAATTTTCTCGTCGAGAAAATCTTTAAAGTATTTTTCATGGGAAAAATAAAGCAATTTTTGCGAAAATTTACCCGAATTTCTTCGACGACAGTGACTTAAAATAGAAATGTTTAAATACTTCTTTTCAAATTAAAAATTCAGCAAAAAAAGGTGAATAATTAAAATAAAAAAATGAGGGAATTTGGTCAGCACTTGACAATTGACGCAGCTAACTGCAACAGAAAGAAACTTGCGGATCAAAGCTTGGTGTACGACATTCTTAACAAGCTTCCTGCAAAGCTCGGCATGACAAAGATGTCACTGCCGCATGTTGTGAAATGGCTTGATCCAGGCGCAACAATTGAGGGTATTTCTGGCTTTGTTATGATTGCTGAAAGCCATGTAAGCCTGCATACTTTTCCTGAAAAGGATTATGTGTTCATTGACATATTTTCCTGCAAAGGCTTTGATGTTGATAACGCAACTGACTTATTGACTGCGGTATTTGAATCAAAAAAATTCAGCAAAAAGGTCGTCAAAAGAGGGTTGGACTTTCCAAGAAGCCATCCGGAATATATTTACCTCAAAGCCTGATTTTGATAAATTTTATTCTTATATCTTGCTGTATACTGTCATGTGTTAAAAAGGCACGATAGGGGGGATTGTTGCGGGGCAAATGGAATAAAAAATCCAAAATTGATTTAAAGCAAGGCGTCTTTCTTTGCAAACTCAAAATGCGGCTAATAACGGACATTAAAGAGAATAAAGGACTGATTGAAGCTTCCATCAAAAAATACGGGCATGGCGCTGAACATAACTACTGGAACTTAAGGTATCTTGACGGCAAAAAAACAAAGAGCGCTTTCTTTTCCTATGAGGATGGCAGCGGGATAATGTGCATAATGAACGGAAAGAGCATGGAAATGCTTCCTGGGATACTTGCTCCTGAAAAAAATAATCTTGGGGTCCTGAAAGGTTTTTTGGATTACGCCCTGTTCAAGGAAAGCATGGAAAAAGTCTTTGTAGTGCTGCCTGCAGGGTATAAAGAGGCAATAAGCAGGGTAAAAAGGTATAAAGTGCCAAAATACCAGAGAACTTTCTATTTGCCTGTTTACAATCTGAAAAAATGGGACAACAGCATGCCTGGAAAGAAGTGGAAAAAGCTCAGGAATCTGTTTAACAAACTGCATTCCCACCATAAAGTCCTGTTTACCCCATGTAGGGATATAGATAGGGGGGATTTAAGAAAAATTGTAGGGGACTGGAAGAAAAAAAGAGGATCCACAGAGGGGCTATGGCAGCCGCAATTCTATGACAATATAATAGAGAACAATTTTAAAGGCCTGGAAAATGCAAGAAGCCTTGTTGTGGATGGCATACCATGCACAATAAGCGGGGGCTGGAGAATACCACATAGCAACAATTATTACTCTGCCCTGGGCCTGTCAAATTATAAGTTTGAGGGGGTAGGGGAGGTAAGCACAATATATGAGTTAAATTTGCTTAGGAGAAAAGAGTATAGCTATGTGAATTTCGGCCAGTCCGACAAACCTTTGCTGGACTTCAAAAAGAAGTTTTATCCTGAAAAAATAGAGGCTGAAGTGCTGTTTTCTGCGTCCAAAAGTGTATAGTTATGGTAAAATGGAATATAAAAGGTACCCCAATAATTTTCTGGAACTAAATGACTCTTTGTCTGGCTATAAAGAATCCAAAGTGGTTATAATTCCTGTGCCATATGAAAAAACCACGACATTCGTCAGGGGAACAAAAAAAGGCCCTCAAGCCATGATAGAGGCGTCTATGGCAATACAGTTTTATGATGAAGAGCTTCAAAAGGATGCATGCAATGTAGGAATATGTACTTTATACTCCCTGAAAGCAAAGGAAAAGCCCCAATTGATGATTGACAGCATCTATAAAGAAGTTAAAAGCCGCGTAGAGGACAACAAGTTCCCTATTATTCTTGGCGGAGAGCATTCAATAACCCAGGGGTGTGTAAAGGCTTTTGCTGAAAAATATGGCAATATAACTGTACTGCAGCTGGATGCGCATACAGACCTGGCGGAAGAATGGAATGGAAGCAGGTTTAACCATGCATGCGCAGCAAAGAGGTGCTTTGACATTACAAAGAGGATAGTTCAAGTCGGGGTAAGAAGTGCGCCCATTGAAGAAGTGGAATTTGCAAAGAAGAATGGCATAGGTATATTCTGGGCAAAGGATATAGCTGAAAATGAAAAATGGCACGACAAGGCAATATCCCGGCTTTCGCAAAACGTGTATATAACCATAGACTTGGACGGGTTTGACCCTTCGTTTATGCCTTCTGTTGGCAACCCCGAGCCAGGAGGCTTGCAATATTACCCGACCTTAAGGTTCCTGAAAAAAGTCTGCAGGCAGAGGAAGGTAGTTGGATTTGATGTTGTGGAGCTTTGCCCAAATAAAAATAACATCAGCCCTGATTTTACCGCAGCAAAACTGATTTATAAGATGATAGGCTATATATTCTTTAAATGACCTAATTCCGAAAAAATTTTATATAACTGCCGGATTTTCTTTTTATGGACAAAAGAATAGAGGAAGCAGTTAAAAGGGAAAGCACAAGCAAAGACTATGCATTGGAGTATTACGAAGCGGAAAAAGAGCTGCTGGACGGCCTTTTCAGCCTAGATACGGAATTTCTTGATTCTCTTTTCACCAGGAAAGGCAAGCTATTTGATGCTACCATGGGCAGAGGCAGGCATGTGATTCATTTTGCCAAAAGAGGCTTTGAAGTTTTTGGCAATGACTACAACAGGAATATGGTAGAGCTTGTCAGGAAAGACCTAAACAGGTTAAAGCTGAAAGCCAGGCTTTATAATCACAACATAACCGATTTATCAAGGATAAAAGACAATTCTTTTGACTACGTAATCTCAATGGGCCATAGCTTAGGGTGCATCCCAAAGATTAAAAACAGGGAAAAGGCGGTAAAGGAATTTGCAAGAGTGGTTAAGCCAGACGGCTTAGTTGTAGTGCATGGCCATAATATTTTTGGGGATATCAGCCTTGAGGATGTATTGCCCATGCTCAAATGCTGCATCCTGCCAGGATCCGGTTTGGAGCCAAGGGACATGATTTATTTTCACAGCAAAAACCTAGGCCACACATTCATCCACTATTTCAGTTTAAATGAGCTTCATCGATTATTTGCCGCAGCAGGCTTGAAAATCCAAAAAAAAGCCGGCCTTAACTGGAAGCAAAACGGGTATTATAGAGGGCCGCTTAAAAGCTTGATGTGCGGCGGATTTATATTCGTGGGAAAAAAATAGGTTTGAATTTATTTGTCCGGAGCTTTTCCCATTAAGCTGACAACATGCTCCACAACCTTCCTAAAATCCCAGTTGTATTTTATCAGAAGTATCAAAAAAAACACCCCTATCAGAAATAAAATAAAAAAGAACAGCCTTCTCATCAATCCTGATTTTCTTGGCATGGCATGTTTATTTGCTGGTTTGTTTAAATAGTTTTTTGTTCGGGGTTTCTGAAAAATAAGACATCTGGCAATAAAATTTAAATAAGGCTCTTAATTACTATTTTCTCATGGTAAAAGATAGTAGAGTAATACTAGTAGATCAAAATATACCTTTTGCAAATAAGTTATTTGACTCTTTGGGGGATGTAAGATACGTTAATGGAAGGGAAGTCACAGAAAAATTTGAAAATCTTGAAGAAGTCTGGGCTATGGTAATTAGAAGCGTCACAAAAGTAACGCCTGGATTTTTGGAGAGGGCAAAAAAGCTGAGGGTTATTGGAATAGCTACCAGCGGAACGGATAATGTAGATGCAGTATACGCAGGTAATTCCGGGGTAAGGGTAGTTTCCGCTTTGGGATCAAATGCCGATGCCGTGGCCGATCACATCTTATATGCACTTATGCATATAACCAATGATGAGGACTCTTTAAAAGGCAAAACTGCAGGGATAATAGGTTACGGAAATTGCGGAAGCAGAGTTGCCAAAAGGGCAGAAGGCTTTGGCTTGAATGTCTTGAAGTACGACCCTCTGCTCAGAAAAACAGATGGAAATTTCAAATCGGACAGCTTGGAAGAAGTCTTATCGGAATCGGATTTTGTCACCATGCATGTTCCGTTAACAAAATCAAGCGAAAGCCGTTATGATCAGGGCCAAGTTGTGAAAGAGTATCCAACACTTTGGATGATTGGAAAAAGGGAATTGAGTATGATGAAAGAAACAGCTTATTTTTTTAACGCTTCACGCGGCCCCGTTGTTGACTCTGATGCCTTGCTGTATGCTGTAAGAGAAGGGTGGATTAAAGGCATGGTGCTTGATGTGTATGAAAATGAGCCAGAACCCAAAGCGGAGATGATAGAGAGGGCGATAATTGCAACGCCGCATATTGCAGGCTATGCTGCTGAAGCAAGAATAAGAGGCGCAATAGAGATAAGCATAAAAATGCATGAGATACTTGGGAAAGATCTTAAAATTGACCCATGGAGTTTATTAAAGCAGGAATTTTCTGCGGCAATGGGAAAGAATGTGCGCATTACCTCAAAAGGTAATGTTAGCCTTGACGCAGATAACGCAGTCCGGACCTTGATGGCGGATATATATAATATACGGGCAACAAGCGACGCCCTAAAAGCCACGTTAGGCGCTCCAAACAGGGGAAACGAATTTGACAGGTTAAGACGTGAGTATAGAAGAAACGAATTAAGCAGATATTATGTAGCACTAAACTTGCCACCAGGTTTGAAAGAAGAAGTTGTCAACAGGCTTAATGGATTTGGAGTTAAAATCATGGAAAGGCAAAAAGCGCATTATATACTTTCTGTATAAAAACAGCTTTTTACCTTAATTTTTGAGACTATACAATTGACGGGGTAATTGAACTGAAAAATAAGAATAAAATTTAAATAGTAAAACCTTAACTATTGTTAATTATATTATAAATTTTATATAAAAACCAGATTGCTACTCAAAGCGAATAAAAAAGCGATATGTTTAAAAAGGAAAAATGCTTACTAAAATTCGGATAGAAGTGGGAGTATAAAGGGGATGTACTAGATAATCTTATTTATGATGTTTACAAAATAAGAGAAGGTAAGAATATGCCATATGAACGAGCTGTTGGATTTCCCGGACCACCAGATATTGGAGAAAGAGTAAGATATTTTACTGGTTGTGTAGCTGGAGGCTTGGGAAATATGCTTAGTCATAATAGCCCCCAAAAACCAGAAGCAGTCAAAGCTATGTTCCTAGATTTGGATGGGACTATATTAATCCACCAGGAGGATAGGCAGCCAGATGGAACTACTGGAATTAAACATGTGATCCATTCTTCAACTTTAGGATATATAAGAAGAGCAATAACTGAAAAAGATGTTATGATAATACCAGTTTCTGGCAGAGCTCCTGCTTCCATGGATCCTTATATACGAGCAATGGGCATAGAAAATGCTATTTATATTGCACATCACGGTGCTTGGATAGGGCAAAGAGAAGGGCAAAAGGATAAATTAATAGGAGAGACACCAATAGAAGCAGAAAATGCTAAGGCAGTAATAGAGGCATTTGGCTCGTTAGGTTTAGAAGATAAAGCAAACCTTCTTTATTTTAATGCAAATGCTGTGCCTCATAAACCAACAAGTTCTGGAATGCTAGCGGAATATAAAGGAAGAAATCCAGATCTTATATACATTCCACTAAGTGAAGATGCAAGACCTCAAGATTATTTGAGACAAGGGCTACCTCATAAACTTATAGTTCTTGCTACCGGACAGTCTGTTAATGGGATAAAGGAAACTTTAGGTGAAAAGCTAAAAAATGCTGGTTTGGAGATTATGATCTCGAATGGTATGTACGTTGAAATTATAAATGTAAAAGCAACTAAAGGTCGTGCTGTAAGAACTACCTTAGTCCATCTATATTATGCGCGAGGTATAAGGCCTAAATCTGTAATTTCATTTGGTGACGGCCCTTCTGATTTAACTATACCATCCCGAGCAAGAGTGGGGCGCTTCTACCTTCTGGGAAATGCTCCTGACGACTTAAAAAAAAGAGCAAAAGGAATGGCAACAGTAACGGTGCTGGAAGAAACAAATGAGCAAGATGCGGTTGGCAGAGTTATTGCGTCGGTTGTGCTAAATGAGCCGTATAAAGAATGATGCAAAAGAATAATCTTATCGAAATCAACCCTTCTCAAGATTAAACTCTATCAAGGTGTCTATCATTTCTTTTATCCTTCTTGTTATTGAGACCAGATAATATGAAACCAAATGGTCTGTCTTATTTAACGTGAATAACAACCTTGTTTTTGCCTCCATATCCTTTATCTTTACGAAAAGTGTATCCAGCTCTTCTTTGCTGTACTTGTAAAACAGCCCGTAGTAGCCAAGCAAAATATCATTTATCTCCTTATAAGCATCGAGCACTTTTTTGTTTATGTGTGTCAATTTGCCGGAATAATAGGTGCACATTAAGCTGTATTGGTCTGCCAAAGCCTCAAGTGACCTGAGAAAATTGTAATAAAAAGCTGTCTGTTTCAAGTCAAACTGCCCTTTTTTAAGCAGCAATCTCCCGCAGAAGTTAGTAAACTTATTAATGCTCCTGTCCCTGAAATACATATCCTTCAAGTTTGCAATATCTTTGTTTTTAATGGAGTCCAAAGAGTCTGTCGCCATGGAAGTCAGGAGTATAAAAGACCTTCTCAATGCTGTATCAAAAGATGTGGAATTTGTCCCTGACAGGTCTTTTACAGTAAAGAATCCTTTGCCCTGGCCCAGTATTTCAAAACCTATGGTTTGGCCGTCCAGGGTTTTGCTTATATATTCAAGCAGCTCAGGATTATCCTGGGGGTGAAAATTAACCTTTACTTCATCAACACCTGCCCTGAAGGCTGTTGTGATATACCTTTCAGTTATGTTCTTTAAGTGTGGGGGATTTATCTCAATATTTTCGCTGCCGGTATCCTTCTCTGTGCTTACAATAATCTTGCTGCCTTCCTCATTAACCTCAATCTCATCCCCTTTCTTTATCCCATACTTCTGGCTCCATTTCCTGGGCAATGAGATAAGCTGGGTACTGTTGGCTATCTGTATGACTTTTCTCTTGATTTTGACCACCCCTAAATTTTAATATAAATTAAGTCTGTATATAAAACCCCTTTAGCCTTTGTATTGCTTTAAGGAAAGCATATATAATATATAAATTTTTCTTTTTTATATAATATCTATAAAGTTTAAGCAAAAAGTATATAAAATTCATAATCCTCTTATTCTTTTATAATGTTTGTTGCAGTAATATCTTGAATATTCCTAAAGGGTGGGAAAATAAAACATATTAAGGTGCTACTATGAAAAGCAGGGGTCTTGAGAAAGAGATTATGAAGATATTGGAAGAGCAGCTGGAGCAGTTTATCCGGGGCTGGAATGAGACAAAGGAAGATGCAATACAAAAAAATTTTTGAGGATATTGAAAGAATATTTGAAAAAGGATTTAAAGAATTATGTTTTTTCTATCCTGAAGACAAGATGGATGAATTCAGGGATAAATAAAGGCGCTATAATCAGCTATTTTATTGCAGGTTTAAAAACTCTATTTGATATCCGCTATCTCCCCGTAGCCTATCAGCCTGAACCGGTTGCCTATCTTTCTTGAAATTGTAACGCGGCTGCCGTTTTCCGCGCAAACAGGGATCTTCAATTTGCATAAGACTGCATTTTTCTTCAGCTTTACAACAGTGCCGACAGTGGCTGCTGAGTTCACATTCAGCATCAAAACCTCGCTCAGCTTTATCGGCTCAACATTAAGCTCTTCCTTGACTCCGACAACCCTCTGGAGCAGATGAATCTGGAGGTTAATTTCATACCATACTCTTGGCAATTTCTCCTTCAGGCCGGCTAAAGAGCCCACTAATTGGTCTGCTTTGACTATGGATGGATCTAAAGAGGTTAAAACCCCTATGGAGCCGCCAGGAGAAACTTCTTTCATTGAGGTGCCGCCTGATTTCAGGTCTGTAATTCTAGTGGTGATAGATTTCCAAATCTGCTGGTTTTTTTCCAGAACTGCTCTTCCGGGCCTTATTTCAATCTCCTGCCCCACCCTTAAAATGCCCTGCTTTAAGCTTCCGCCAAGGACGCCTCCAACCAATTCTTCCGGCAATGTGCTGGGCTTATTAATATCAAAACTCCTTGCAACAAACATGATAGGATCCTTGCTGGAATCCCTTTTTGGCGTCGGTATATAATCCTCAATGGCCTTGATTAGGATGTCTGTGCCTACGCTATGCTGCGCGGAAATAGGTATTATGGGCGCATTTTCATAATTTGTGCCTTTTACAAACTCCTTGATCTGCTCGTAATTTTTTATTGCTTCCTCCTCTGTTGCCAAATCAATTTTATTCTGGACAATAACTATTTTTTTAACCCCGATTATGTCCAATGCCATTAAGTGCTCCCTTGTCTGGGGCTGCGGGCAATACTCGTTTGCAGCTATGAGCAGTAAGGCGCCGTCCATAATTGTCGCCCCTGAAAGCATAGTAGCCATCAGGCTTTCGTGGCCAGGCGCGTCGACAAAGCTCACTTTCCTTAAAATTGACGCTTTCTTTTTGTCCTTGGGCTTGGTTGTATAGTTTCCGTCTTCCTTATAGAAAGCTGTGTCGGCATAACCCAGTCTTATCGTAATGCCCCTCTTGATCTCTTCAGAATGAGTGTCTGTCCACTTGCCGCTCAGCCTCTCCAGCAGGGTTGTTTTTCCGTGGTCTACATGCCCGCATAAGCCTATATTTAATTCCGGCTGGATATTTTCAGCTTGCGGCTCAACTGCTTCTTCATCTGTTTCTTTTTTCTTTCTCGGCATATTATTTCTTATAAGCTTTTTTTATAATTTTTTATTATATTGTTAATTAAATTATTATCAAAATAAAAATGGAAGGAGATTTAAAAAATTAAAACCAATTTAAACAAATTAAGCTTTTGTTTCTTTGCCTTATTTCTCCTGCTTTGCTTCTTTATGCTTCTCTTCTTTGCCTTCTTCGGGCTTTTCTTCGGCCTTTTTCGCTTCAGCTTTCTTTTCTTCTTTTGCTTCCTTTTTCTCCTCTTTTTTCTCTGCCTTTGCCTCTTTCGCCTCTTCTTTCTTCTCTTCTTTTTTGCCGAAAATATCCCCTATTTTTTTGCTGCCTTCTTTTGTAATCTTTAGGTTTATCTGCACAATCTTTTCATGTATCTTATGCCCGCAGACTGTCTTTCTCCTTCTGATGCCTTTTTCAGTGCCTCTTGCGCCAAACCCGACGCCTCCAAGCAGGGTTATTTTTTTCCTAAGCCCGAGAATGCCTTTCCTCATCGGAAAGCCGCAGTAATCAGAGCCTCCGGTAATCTGCATTTCATAGCCCTGCATATCAAAAGAGTCTCCTTTCACATTCTCGCCTATATTCAATCCGATAAATCCCTGCGCTGCCTGCTCTTTGACTTCCTTCTGGTAAGTGTTTCCTGTTTTTGGGTCTGCAATTGTCAGTTTAAAGCTTGCCATAGTGAAATACCTCCTGAAATAATATTGAAAAGTAAAGAAATGGAATAATGCCTTATTTAAAAAGATATTGGTTGTTTGCAGCAAACTTTCCAGCTTTGAAAGAAAAAAACTGCTCGGGGTAAAGGTCTTCTGGATAGCAGCTTTCTAATGGCTTATTGCCAAAAAATGGGTATTTTTGGCATATCCTTGGCCTGTTTTTGTAAATGCCGCAGGAATACATCCCTTTTCTGCTTTTTTTGAGAAAAATGCAATGGCCGTTTTCCTTCTTTTGAAGGATAAACTTGCTTTCATCAATCAAATCCCTTTCGAGAAAATCCTTTTCCTCAAAGCCAAGCCTTTTTATTTTATTGATTTCGTCTTTGGCGACCCTTATGGCAAGGTTCATGCAGCATTTTCCGCAAAACCTGTCGCATTTGAAATTGTTTTTTGTGAGCATTAAATTATTTCATTTATTTTAGATTTTAAAAATATTGTTAATTTTAATAAAAATTAGAAATAAAAAAAGAAAAAAGTTTAGTTGCCATATCCTGTTGGAGTGGCATGCGCATCCCAGAAATGCTGGTTTGCAACTGTGCCATGGGATAATATCACTTCAAACTGGCCCCAAATGCAATAGCCGCCATCCGGCAAAGGTGTTCCATCGCGCCCGCAAGAGCCTACCCATTGGATGTTATAATGCCATGTCTCTCCAGAACCGCCAGGAACTTGTCCGTTCCATTCATTATTTTCCCATGCTGCATAAGGAGGGTTTTTCCATTTTTCGGCATTTCCCCTGTCCCATTCTGCATTCCATTTCATTACTAATCTGTCATTGGAGTATATACCCATGCAGTCAGCAGGAGCACCTCGCTGTAAGCACCAACCAGACGCAAGACCATTAAAAATTCTTGCCTGCCTGTTATACCCAAAGTCATCAAATCCGCCTTTTGCTGCAAACACAACTACAGCAGATAACGCTAAAACCAATATAGAAAATAAAGCCATTATCGTTTTTTTCATTTTTCAACCTCCTCCCTGTTTATTATTTACTAACTATCTCTTTAAGACAGGTAAAGATGTATTTAAATGTTTTTATTGGGTATTTAGACAAAAAGACCAAATCTAAAAAATGCCTAAGCCAGCTTGTTTTCCGCAATCAGTACTGAGCACGTGCAGGGCAGTTTTGTTGCTGCCTTTTCCAAAGCCCTTTTTGCCAAATCCAAGTTTGCCTTATCTACAGAAATCTCGAAAATTGTCTGCCCTCTTTTGATTCTTGCAGCATTTCCCATAGGCTTGCCAAAAGCGTGCGCCATGCCTGAGCTGAACCTGTCAGCGCCGGCTCCGGCTGCAAGAGCATGCTCCCTCAGCACATGGTAAGGATAAACCTTAACTTTCATATGGAAGCCTGTCAAGCCAAGATTTGTTTCCAGCAATTTGTTGCTTGTCTGCCTTGCGCTTTCCAGCGCATTGTCCCTTATCTGCAAATCTATTTTAGAATTCAAAGTCAGGATATACTGGAACTTTTTCTTTGAGCTTCCTGTCTCAAATTTTGTAATCTTAAGGTTAGGGTTCATCCTTATATAGGATTTTTCCTTGTACTTGCTTGTCCTGGTATAAGGCCTTTCCAGCCTTCTGTAAGCCACAAATTTCCTTATTCTTGCCATAAATAGCAGAAAAAAGCGGCGGTTTTTAAACATTTCTATGTTGGGTTTGGCAGAGTCAGGTTAAGGTAGGCGCCATTTTATTTTGCGGAAGCCGAGAACGCTGAAACGAAGCAAGGGACAGTTTTCCTTCAATAAACTTTATTTTTCAATATCTTAAATAATAAAAATCAAGAAAACTGCTGGAGCAAAGGCGCCTTAACCTGACTTTATCTTGGGCTTGCTTACCAGAAATAGAAAATTATATAAATAAGCTAAAAAATAATAAGTATATTAAAAGAGGTGCTAGATTTGATGCTTTTTAAAAACAAAAAGGCTTCTTTAGAAATATCCATTAGCGCAATTGTTATTGTTGTTCTAGCCATGACCCTGCTTGGCTTGGGCCTGGGATTTATAAGGAATATGTTCAAGGACATAGGAGGCATTTCCAGCGATGTTACAGAGCAGGTCAGGCAGAAGATACTTGATGATTTGATAACGGGCGACAAAAAGATTTCCTTTCCCAAAACGCAGATTGTAATTGACAAAGGAGGTTCTGATATTTTAACTGTCGGAGTAAGAAACAAAAAAGATACTCCATTAGAATACCAAATGGAGTTTAAACCAAGAGCAGATGACCAAGGAAGGCCATTCAGTATAGACAAATGGTTCTTATTTGGAGAGGGTCAAAAATATACATTAGCATCTGCTGACTCAGATGTGAGGAATATAAGGCTTTCGATGCCAACAAATGTGAATACAGGATCCTATTTCCTTAACTTTCAAGTGATTGACACGCGAGATACGCAAAATCCAATATATGATTCAAAAGACTTTTTCATTACCGTGAGAGGCTAAAATGGCAAAAGGCATGAAAAAAAGGCTTTCAGAGCAGCAGGAATTTGAAATCATGAAGCTTGTCTTAGACAAATTCCTTTGGCTTGGCTTCGTATTGATGGCTTTCGGGATGTACAAGATGTTCACGGACACTGTAGCTGCCGGCCTGGCATGGATTGTAACTGGCGCAATAATCCTCATCTTGTTCATGGTTTTGATTGTCAAGGAATACGAAATCGTAAAGTAATTTTAGCCCATTTTATTCTCAGTATTTTCAGTTAGTTACTTCAAACTAAAAAATAAGAGAGGATAGATTTCTGGGTGCACTTTCTGAAAAACTAATGCCCTCCACCCACCCGTTAAGCAAGTACAAAAAGTGCAACAGCGTAAATATTGCGAGCCAGTGATTTGCTTGCGAGTCCACGAGCAAGCTCGCGGACAGGTCGAGCCTAGAATACGCCGTAGGCGGATTGAAATATCATTTAAAGGTTTAATAAAAATACTTTTCCGCAACTTTTTTATATTAGTATTCCAAAGAAATCCGAAAGAGGTGTTTAAAATAAGAAAAAGCCATTTTTTGTTTTTCGTCTTGTTAATTTCTGCATCATTTTTACTGAGCAGCTGCGCAAAGGCGGAATGCAAGGCAAATGCTGATTGCCAGGCGCAATTCGGAAAGGATGCTGCCTGCATTGACAAGCAATGCAAATACACTCCTAAAAGCAATTTCTGCGGCAATGGAATAAAAGATGCAATAGAGAATGGCAAGCAGGGAAACAAATGCACCTGCCCTGCCGATTATGGAAAATGCGAGGGCAAGGGGAAAATAAAAAGGTATGATATAGAATATGATACGCAGTATCTGGCATATTATTGCGATGAGAGGGAAAGGTGCGTTTTCGGCGTTGACAAAAAGGATGCAAGGCCTATAGATTTGATAGATGAAAGGGAGCTTGAGGAATTTACAATTGAGACAAAAATGACATTCAACAGACCGTTTGATGGTAAAAAGGATTATTTTAATTTCAGGGTAACTCTTAAAGATGCTTCCCAGGAACTGGTATTGCCGGTAAAAATTTTGAAGGCAACAGTACTTGGAGGCGAAGTATTGTTTGGGGAGCTTCAAAGCGAAGGCTTGCTTAACGGCATTGGTGATACTGCAAATATGCAGATACCCTTAACTTATGTTCCTGAGCAGATAGAGGAGGAAAAATCATTGAGCTATAAGATTGATTATGAATACAAGGTAAAGGAGCAGCAGAGGCTTGCAAACGGAAGTTATATTGATTCAGTCTCAGCCCCTAAAAGAAACAGCTTTGAAAGGGCTTTCAGGGAAAATGTTTTCTTGGTCAAGAGCGGTGAAGCAGGTGGATAAAAAGGGCGTTGAGCTTTCGATAAATTTTATTGTAATCATCGTTATATCTATTATTGTTTTCTTTTTTGGAGCCAGGTTTATTTACAAGCTTGCTTCCGAGGCAACAGAGATTCAGCAATTAACTGCTGATGAATTGGATGAAAGGATTGGAAGCCTGCTATGCGAAGGCTCTCAAAAGGTCT